>ENA-OPYY01000053-OPYY01000053.1-human-gut-metagenome-genome-assembly--contig:-NODE-53-length-49632-cov-2.672659_pt1 | contig 49632 bp, 47 predicted proteins | sample MGYA00242472_ERZ504481 | MGnify/ENA primary metagenome ERZ504481 (study PRJEB26092, sample SAMD00036265) | human gut metagenome | host: Homo sapiens | study: EMG produced TPA metagenomics assembly of...
AGATAAAGCAATTGAGAACGCTGAGATGGAAATTCCGGACGCTATGCTCAACACACAGGTTCGTCAGATGATGAATGACTTTGCATCCAGAATGCAGTCTCAGGGTCTGACTATGGAGCAGTACTTCCAGTTCACAGGAATGACAGCAGAGAAGATGCAGGAAGAGATGAAACCGCAGGCTCTGAAGAGAATCCAGACAAGACTTGTTCTTGAAAAGATCGCAGAGACTGAGAACATTGAGGTTTCTGAGGACGAAGTAAACGAAGAAATCAGCAAGATGGCTGAAATGTACAAAATGGAAGCTGACAAATTAAAAGAGCTTCTTGGAGACCGTGAATTAGAGCAGATGAAGAAAGACATGGCTGTACAGAAAGCAGTTACTCTTGTAGCAGACGAGGCAAAGGAAGCGTAAAAAGCGCAAGCGGACATCTTTTGAATCCACTGTGACGCGACGAATGGAGGCATATATATGAGTTTAGTACCTTATGTCATTGAGCAGACAAGCAGGGGAGAGAGAAGCTACGACATTTATTCAAGACTTCTGAAAGACAGGATTATTTTTCTGGGTGAGGAAGTGAATGACGTAAGCGCCAGTATCATTGTGGCACAGCTTCTGTTTCTGGAAGCAGAGGATCCGGGCAAGGATATTCAGCTTTATATCAACAGTCCGGGAGGTTCTGTTACCGCAGGTATGGCAATTTACGACACCATGAAATACATTAAGTGCGATGTATCCACCATCTGCCTTGGAATGGCAGCCAGCATGGGCGCATTCCTTCTGGCAGGAGGAACAAAGGGCAAGAGATTTGCTCTTCCGCACTCTACCATTATGATTCACCAGCCGTCCGGCGGCGCTCAGGGTCAGGCTACAGAAATCCAGATTGTGGCAGATCACATCGCTCAGACAAAGCGCACCTTAAATGAAATGCTGGCTGAGAATACAGGACAGCCTCTTGAAGTGGTTGAAAAGGATACAGACCGCGACAATTATATGACTGCAGAAGAAGCAAAGGCATATGGTCTGATTGACGGCGTTGTTGAACATAAATAAAAAAGACTAAAGAGAAGACTCCTTTAACAGGGAGTCTTGTCTTGCTTTTATCTCAGCATATCAATATAGAAAGGAATAGAGAAATATCCATGGCAGATAAGATAAGAGAAGGAAAGGTCAGATGCTCTTTTTGTAATAAATCCGAGGATCAGGTACGGAAGCTGATCGCAGGCCCGGAGGGAGTGTTCATCTGTGATGAATGCATCGGAATCTGTGCGGAGATTATGGAAGAGGAGCTGGCCCAGTATGGTCCGGAGGATGATTTTGACACGGATATCAACCTTCTGAAACCAGAGGAAATCCACAAAATCCTGGATGATTATGTAATCGGACAGGAGGATGCAAAAAAAGCTCTGTCTGTGGCAGTTTATAATCATTATAAAAGAATTACCGCAGCAAGAAATCTGGATGTGGAGCTTCAGAAAAGCAATATTCTGATGCTTGGCCCAACAGGTTCCGGAAAAACTCTTCTGGCTCAGACTCTGGCCCGCCTTCTGAACGTTCCGTTTGCAATCGCTGATGCCACCACCCTGACAGAAGCCGGATATGTAGGAGAGGATGTGGAAAATATCCTTCTGAAGATCATCCAGGCAGCTGACTATGACATTGAGCGGGCACAGTACGGAATCATTTATATTGATGAGATTGACAAGATCACCAGAAAAGCTGAAAACGCATCCATTACCCGTGATGTATCCGGAGAGGGTGTACAGCAGGCTCTTCTTAAGATCCTTGAGGGAACTGTTGCCAGCGTTCCGCCTCAGGGAGGAAGAAAGCATCCGCATCAGGAGTTTATTCAGATAGACACAACAAACATCCTGTTTATCTGCGGCGGCGCCTTTGACGGAATCGAAAAGATCATTGAGGCCCGTCAGGATACCAAAGCTATTGGGTTTGGGGCCGAGGTTACGGCAAAAGAGGAAAGAAATGTAGGCGAAGTTCTGAAGCAGGTAATGCCGGAGGATTTCATAAAATTCGGACTGATCCCGGAATTTATCGGACGAGTGCCTATTGTTGTCACTCTGGACGGACTGGATGAAAAAGCTCTGATCCGTATCCTCCGTGAGCCGAAAAATTCTCTTACCAAACAGTACCACAAGCTGTTTGAGCTGGATGGAGTAGAGCTTGATTTCCAGGATGAGGCTCTGGAGCTGGTGGCAAAAAAATCTCTGGAAAGAAAAACAGGCGCCAGAGGACTTCGCTCCATTATGGAAACATCCCTGATGGATCTGATGTATAAGGCGCCTTCAGACAATACAATCCGTAAGGCAATTATTACAAAAGAGGCTGTTGAAGGAACAGGAGAGCCGGAGATCATTTATGGAGAAGCCCCGGCAGCACAGCCTTCCGCGAGAAGAAATTCACGTTCCAGGAAAAAGGGCAAACCGGAAACAGCCTGAGGAAGGAAATGACAGCAAATGACGCAGCCAATTAACACTTTGCCGGCGATCGCCCTTCGGGGAACAACGATCCTGCCGGAAATGATCGTTCACTTTGACATAAGCAGAGAGCGTTCCATAAAAGCTGTAGAAGCGGCAATGCTTCGCAGACAGGAGATTTTTCTGGTGACGCAGAAAGATCCGGAAACAGAGAATCCCGGAATTTCAGATCTGTACAGAGTGGGCACCATTGCATATATCAAACAGGTAGTAAAGCTTCCCCATGATCTTCTGCGGGTTCTGGTAGAAGGCCGGGAGAGAGCCGAGCTTTTATCTCTTGTTCAGGAAGAAACGTTTCTGGAAGCGGAAATATCCGGTTCCACGCAGGAAGGGGCTCAATATGCAGACACTGTGCGGGAGGCTATGTACAGAGGAATTCATGGTCTGTTTCATCAGTATTGTATGGAAAGCGGCAAGGTCAGCCGGGAGCTGGCAGCCAGATCATGAATATCGAAAACCTTGAAGAGCTGATGACACAGATTTCCGTAAATATTTCCCTTACCTGGCAGAACAAGCAGAAGCTTCTGGAGGCCGCTACTCTTGAGGAACGGTATGAAGTTCTTGGAGGGATCCTTCAGAATGAAATTGAAGTTTTTAAGGTAGGACAGGATCTTCAGAAAAAACTGAAGCTCAGGGTTGATAAAAACCAGCGGGAATATATTCTGAGAGAACAGTTAAAGCTGATCCGTGAGGAACTTGGAGAAGAAAGTGTTTCCGATATGGCGGATGAGTATGGGAAAAAACTGGAACAGCTGGATGCTCCTGCGGAAGTAAAGGAAAAGCTTACAAAGGAGATCAGCCGTTACCGCTCCATGAGCGGCAGCTCGGCAGAAAGTCCTGTACTTGGAACTTATATTGAAACACTTCTGGCGCTTCCCTGGAACAGCCGTTCTGAGGATTCTGATGATCTGGCAGAAGCATGGAAAATCCTTGAAGAAGGGCATTACGGACTGAAAGAGGTCAAAGAAAGGATCATGGAATTTCTTTCTGTGAGAAAGCTGACAAAGGGCGGAAAAAGTCCTATCCTCTGTCTGGTGGGACCTCCGGGAACCGGTAAGACCTCCATTGCGAAGTCTGTGGCAGAGGCTCTTCACAAAAAATACGTCCGCATCTGTCTGGGCGGTGTCCGGGATGAAGCTGAGATCAGAGGGCACAGAAGAACCTATGTAGGTGCCATGCCGGGAAGGATCACGGCGGCTCTGCAGCAGGCAGGAGTCAGCAATCCTCTGATGCTACTGGATGAAATAGACAAGACCGGAAGCGACCACAGAGGCGATACAGCTTCAGCGCTTCTGGAGGTTCTTGATCCGGAGCAGAACAGCCGCTTTAATGATCATTACGTGGAAGTGCCACAGGATCTTTCCGAGGTTCTATTTATTGCCACAGCCAATGATATTCAGGAGATTCCACGTCCCCTTCTTGACCGTATGGAGGTTCTGGAGATTTCCGGCTATACGGAAAATGAAAAAGAACATATTGCAAAGGATCACCTGATTCCAAAGCAGATGGAGGTCAACGGACTTCCAAAGGGAAGTCTGTCGATACAGACGCCAGCTCTTCGGAAAATCATTAATCTTTATACCAAAGAAGCCGGAGTCCGGTCTCTGGAAAGAAAGATCGCGCAGATCTGCCGCAGGGCAGCCCGTGAGATCATGGAAAACGGACAGGACAAGGTAAAGGTCACCACAAAGAATCTGGATAAGTTCCTGGGAAAAAGCCGTTATTCCTATATGATGGCAAATAAAAAGGATGAGATCGGTATTGCAAGAGGCCTTGCATGGACACAGGTCGGCGGCGATACGCTGCAGATAGAGGTCAATGTGATGCCTGGAAAGGGCGAGCTGGCGCTGACCGGACAGCTGGGAGATGTGATGAAGGAATCCGCGCAGGCAGGTATTTCCTTTATCCGTTCCATTGCAGACCAGTATAAGATAGGACCGGAGTTTTTCCAGGAAAACGACATTCATGTACATATTCCGGAGGGAGCAGTTCCAAAGGACGGTCCCTCAGCCGGAATCACCATGGCCACAGCCATGCTGTCTGCGATTATCAAAAAGCCAGTGAGAGCAGACGTGGCAATGACAGGAGAAATTACTTTGAGAGGCCGTGTGCTTCCTATTGGCGGGCTGAAGGAGAAGCTTCTGGCAGCCAGATATGCAAAAATAAAAGAAGTCCTTGTTCCGGCAGAAAACAGAGTGGATGTGGAAGAGCTGGATCAGGAGATCCTTGACGGTCTGAAGATTTCTTTTGTAGATACCATGACAGATGTGCTTCACCGAGCGCTGAGTAAATAACAAGATCCCGGGTCCGTGAAAGGAGCCGGACAGGAGAGGAAACAAATGGTTATAAAACAGGCGGAATTAGATATTGTTTGCGGTATTACCAGCAAACTTCCTGATACGGGAATGCCGGAAGTGGCGTTTGCCGGAAAATCCAATGTGGGGAAATCCTCCCTGATCAACGGTCTGATGAACCGGAAGTCTCTGGCCCGCACCAGCGGACAGCCGGGCAAAACACAGACCATCAACTTTTATAAGATCAATGGCGAAAGGTACCTGGTAGACCTTCCCGGATATGGATATGCCCGGGTATCTCAGGCGGAAAAAGAAAAATGGGGAAAGATGATTGAGAAGTATCTTCATACTTCAAAAAATCTGAAAGCCGTGTTTCTTCTGATCGATATCCGTCATGAACCGTCTGCCAATGACTGTCAGATGTATGAGTGGATTCTCCATAACGGTTATGAACCGATCATCATAGCCACCAAACTGGATAAATTAAAAAGAAGTCAGATCCAGAAGCATCTGAAAATGATAAAAGAAGGACTTCAGCTGAAAAAAGGAAGCACAGTGATTCCTTTTTCCGCTGAAACCAAGCAGGGAAGAGACGAAATCTGGGAAGAGATCGAATCTCTTACAGACGGCAAAGAGCCTTCTGAGGAAGTCTGAAAGGATACGGATATGGGAATCATCAAAGCATTGAAACTGGGATTTGATTATTTTAAATATGATGACGACGGAAACATACAGGAGACTCAGAGAGCTGTGGACGAAGTGAGCGTGGATATTCAGGAAGGTGAGTTTGTGGCTGTTCTGGGACATAACGGATCCGGAAAATCCACATTTGCCAAGCATATTAACGCACTGCTTCTTCCTACGGAGGGAACTATATGGATCGATAACATGGATACCATGAAGGAGCCGGAGCTGTGGAAGATCCGGCAGAAAGCAGGAATGGTATTTCAGAATCCTGATAATCAGATCATTGGAACTGTTGTGGAGGAAGACGTGGGATTCGGACCGGAAAATATGGGGATTCCCACAGAAGATATCTGGAAACGGGTAGATGAAAGTCTTCAGAAAACCGGAATGGCAGCATATCGCCACCATTCGCCCAACAAGCTTTCCGGCGGACAGAAGCAGAGGGTTGCCATTGCAGGAGTCATGGCAATGCGTCCAAGATGTATTGTACTTGACGAACCTACAGCTATGCTGGATCCAAACGGCAGGAAAGAGGTTCTGGAAGCAGTGCATCAGCTGAACAGACAGGAAAAAGTAACAGTAGTTCTGATCACTCACTACATGGAGGAAGTCATTGACGCAGACCATGTATATGTTATGGACGAGGGCCATGTAGTAATGGAGGGAACTCCAGGAGAGATTTTCTCTCAGGTGGACATGCTGAAAAAATACAGACTGGACGTACCTCAGGTAACGCTCCTTGCCCATGAACTGAAAAAATCCGGGGTGGATATTCCGGATGGAATCCTTACTACGGAAGAGCTGGTGAATTGCTTATGTCAATAGAATTAAAAAATATCACATACACCTACAGTCCGGGAACTGCCTATGAGATCCATGCGCTGAAGGATATTAATCTGGAAATTCCGGACGGACAGTTTATCGGAGTGATCGGTCATACTGGAAGTGGAAAATCCACACTGATCCAGCATCTGAATGCTCTAATCCGCCCTACATCCGGCTCTGTTCTCTACAATGGGGAAGATGTTTGGGAAGAAAAATATGACAGGCGGAAGTTAAGAAGTCAGGTTGGCCTGGTATTTCAGTATCCGGAGCATCAGCTTTTTGAGAGCGATGTGCTTTCTGACGTGTGTTTTGGCCCCATGAATCAGGGAATGAGCCGTGAAGAAGCAGAGGCTGAAGCAAAAAAAGCGCTTCTTCAGGTTGGATTTAAAGAAAAAAATTTCAGTAAATCGCCTTTTGAACTTTCCGGAGGTCAGAAAAAAAGAGTTGCCATTGCAGGCGTTCTTGCCATGAATCCCAAAATCCTGATCCTGGATGAGCCTACAGCCGGACTTGATCCCAAAGGCCGGGACGAGATTCTGGATCAGATATCAGAGCTTCATAAGGCTCGTGGAATCACCATCATTCTTGTATCCCACAGCATGGAAGACGTGGCAAAATATGTAGAGCGTCTGATCGTGGTAAACCGTGGACAGATTGCCTTTGACGATACTCCAAGAGAGGTGTTCAGCCATTATCAGGAGCTGGAGGCTATGGGACTGGCAGCGCCTCAGATTACCTATATTATGCATGCCCTGAAACAGAAAGGGCTGAAAGTAGATCCCAATGCGACAACTGTGGAGGAGGCGAGGGACGATATTCTCAGAGCGCTGAAAGAAGCAGGCTCTCCTCTTTTGAAGGGAGGAAATGAGAAATGATCAGAGACATTACGATTGGCCAGTATTATCCTGCGGATTCCCCTCTTCATAAACTGGATCCCAGGACAAAGCTGATGGGAACCCTTGTTTTTATTATTTCTGTGTTCCTGTTCAATACGATTCTGGGGTATGCAGTGGCAACAGTATTTCTGGCTGCTGTAATAAAAATATCAAAGGTTCCTGTAAAATTTATTTTTAAGGGTCTGAAAGCAATTTTCATTATCCTGATCATCACCATGGTGTTTAATGTATTTCTGACACCAGGTGAGGTGCTCTGGAGTTTTGGTTTCCTTAAAGCCACAAGAGAGGGAATTTCACTGGCCGGAAAGATGGCGATCCGTCTGATCTATCTGGTGATCGGTTCTTCTCTTATGACGCTGACCACAACACCAAATCAGCTTACAGATGGTCTGGAGAGAGGTCTGCGTCCTCTGAATAAGATTCATGTGCCGGTTCATGAAATTGCAATGATGATGTCCATTGCCCTTCGGTTTATTCCCATACTTCTGGAGGAAACAGACAAGATCATGAAGGCGCAGATCGCAAGAGGAGCAGATTTTGAGAATGGAAATCTGATCCAGAAGGTGAAAAATATGGTTCCTCTTCTGGTGCCACTGTTTATCTCCGCATTTCGCCGGGCAAATGATCTTGCTATGGCAATGGAAGCAAGATGCTATCACGGAGGAGATCAGAGAACTCAGATGAAACCTCTTCATTATGAAAAAAGAGATCATGTAACCTATATGATACTGGCTTTGTATCTTGCAGTTGCAATCGGATTTCGGGTGGCAGGAATATGAAAAGAGTAGGACTTGTAGTTGCCTATGACGGCACAAATTACTGCGGCTGGCAGATCCAGCCAAATGGAATCACTATCCAGGGAGTTCTCAATGATACATTGTCAGAACTTCTTGGTGAAAAAATAGAAACCATAGGAGCAAGCCGCACAGACGCAGGAGTACATGCCCTTGGGAATGTTGCTGTGTTCGACACAAACACAAAAATTCCCGGAGAAAAAATTTCCTATGCGCTGAATCAGAGGCTTCCGGAGGACATCCGCATACAGCTTTCCGAGGAAGTAGAACCGGATTTTCACCCAAGATACTGTGACAGTGAAAAAACTTATGAGTACAGGATCCTCAACAGGAAATTCCCCGTGCCTACAGAAAGACTTTATTCTTATTTTTATCATTATAAGCTTGATGTGGAAAAAATGAGAGAAGCTACCTCTTATCTGATTGGCCGTCATGATTTTGCAAGCTTCTGTGGTACAGGAGCCCAGGTAAAATCAACAGTCCGGACAGTGACGGGAATTGATGTATGGAGGGACGGAGATATTGTTACTATCCGTGTTTCCGGGGAAGGATTTCTGTACAATATGGTAAGAATTATTGCAGGAACTCTGATACAGGTGGGAAACGGACAGTATCCGCCGGAGAGAGTCCGCGAGATTCTTAATGCCTGCGACCGTTCTGTTTCCGGCCCTACAGCGCCGGCTCACGGACTGACTCTTATGGGAATTGAATTTTTTGATTCATAAAAATGAAAGATCATTTACACTTATATGCAATGATAGTGACAGTTCCTTTTCCGGGATAGCGCTTCATTGCATATTTTCTGGAAAAGCTTCAATAAGATCAGGAAGCTTCATAAAGCCGTAGGTGCGGGCGTCAAAGTCCGGTTTTGCACGTTTGATATACTGACCGGCAGAGCTGACATTGACATAGCGGTCATCATCCTGATATTTATCCCAGGCAATTTTCAGAAGCTTGTGAATATCCCGCAGCTCGTCGGTATTTGACTGTTCTTCCGGATCGCTGCCAGCAGTTTCTTTTCGTCCGTTTGTTTTGCTTTCCGATCTGGAAGAAGAGATTTCTGAGGATTTGCTCATGTTTTCCAGGAATAGAAATTCATCGCAGGCATTGCGAAAAGCAGAGGGAGTTTTCTTCTCGCCTACACCCATTACATACACGCCGGATTCATGGAGCCGGATAGCAAGAGGGGTGTAGTCGCTGTCGCTGGCAACGATCACAAAAGCGTCATAGATTTCTTTGTGGAGCAGATCAAGAGTGTCAATGACCAGCGCCATATCCGTGGCGTTTTTGCCGGAAACATAGTCAAACTGCTGCTCTGCTTTGATGGCAAGTCTTTTCAGTTCATCTTCCCAGTTTTTCAGAGCTTCTTTTCTCCAGTTTCCGTAGGCTCTTTTTACAACAATACGTCCATAAGCAGAGAGTTCCTGTATTACAGTTTCCAGTTTGGAAAGCTGAGTGTTGTCTGCATCGATCAGCAGAGCGATTTTTTCAAGATTCTTCATAATGGGCTATTCTCCTGTTTAAAATTCTGTCATAAAAGCTGAAATGGATATGTCCTGAAAACAGATAGTTTTCTGTATAGATTTATATATGCAATATAGCATTTTTTCGGTTAAAAGTAAATATTTCTGGAATTTTATCATAGAATGTGTTAGAATCGAGGGAATGAAACAGGAGTAGGAGATGGAAATATGATTCAGTTTTTGGCTTCGATTTTTATTAAAAACAGGCAGGATTACAGTTCTCCGGCAGTGAGACAGGCATACGGGACTCTCTGCGGTGCTGTGGGGATCGGGCTAAATATCCTGCTTTTTCTGGGAAAATGGATGGCCGGATTTTTGAGCGGTTCCATAGCCATTACTGCAGATGCATTTAACAACCTTTCTGATGCGGGCTCCTCAATCATAACCCTGATCGGTTTCCGGATCTCCGGACAGAGACCAGATCCGGAACATCCTTTCGGACACGGAAGAATGGAGTATATTTCAGGACTTCTGGTATCAGTTGCCATACTTGTTATGGGATTTGAGCTTGTAAAGTCTTCCATAGAAAAGCTGATCCATCCGGAGCCGGTAGAAAGCAGCCCTGTGATCATAGGTATTCTGGCTGTGTCCATTCTGGTAAAGGTATATATGTTTTATTATAACCGGGCCGTAGGGAAAAAAATAGAAAGCGCTGCAATGAAAGCGACTGCAATGGACAGTTTAAGCGACACCGTTTCCACAGCCATTGTTCTGGCGGCTACGGTGATCAGCCAGTTTACAGGACTTCTTCTGGATGGATGGTTTGGTATTCTGGTGGGACTGTTTATTCTGTATACAGGGGCCTCTACCATAAAGGAAACCATGGATCTTCTTCTGGGGCAGCCGCCAAAGGAAGAATTTATTGAAGAGATCAGAGATATTGTTACCTCTCATAAACTGGTATATGGAATCCATGACCTGATCGTCCACGATTATGGTCCGGGCCGTCTGATGATCTCACTTCATGCGGAAGTAGATGCAGAGGGGGATATTCAGGAAATCCATGAACAGATTGACCACATTGAGAATGAACTGCAGGAAAAACTTCACTGCTCTGCAACGATCCACATGGATCCCATTGTTACAGATGATAAGGAAATACTGGATATGCAGGAAAAGGTGAGAACAGTTGTGAAGACAACAGACGAATCTTTCAGTATGCATGATTTCCGAATGGTAAAGGGATCTACCAATACAAATCTGATTTTTGATGTGTCTGTGCCAAGTTGCTGTCAGAAGACAGATAATGAAATTATGAATAACCTGAAAGAAAAAATTAAAGAACTGCCTGGAGGCCAGTATTCTCCGGTGATTCAGATTGATCATGAGTATTACTGACAGAAAGAGGCAGGGTATAATTGGTTTGAAAAGTATATGATAATTTATAATCAGGTACAACTGCATAGAACTGTACTGAGAAAAGGACTGTCTGTTTTTGACAGCCCTTTTCTCTTATATAATCAACAGAAATTTATATTTTTTCAGGGCTTTTTTGAGGGAGACTATCACGGTATTCTCTGGGAGTCATTCCGGTATATTGTTTAAAAACTTTACTGAAATATCGGGGATTATCATATCCTGTCATGTCACAGATCTCAACAATTTTTTTGTCGGAGCTGCGAAGGAGCTCCTTTACTTTTTCCATCCGTATTTCTGTGAGATATTCTATAAAATTGCGGCCGGTTTTTTCTTTAAAAAGACGGCTCAGGTAATTGGGATGGAGATAAAACTGCTCTGCCAGGAAATTCAGGCTGATATTTTCAGCATAGTGCTGGCAGATAAAAAGCTGGATTTCCCGAATGACATCCTTACTCAGTGTCTGTTCATCTGAGCGGTTGAGCAGTGAAATAAGCCATTCTATATAAGAAGTCATAGAATCTGCACTGCTTTTATGACTTCGTGCCAGAAGAATGTGGCTGAGGGTGGAATTGAGTTGTGTATGCAGTTCTTCTTCGTTCAGACGAAGATCCTTCAGATAGCTGTTCAGTTCAATCAGGAAACTGATGCAGGCGGTCTGGTACTGGGTAAGGGATGGAGACTGATCAAGAAGCGAATGCATAGCCTCTTCTAACAAGGGGATGGCATTTATACGCGTCTCCGGATTCGTAAGCCTGCGGAAAATTTCAGGGAGAATATCCTGAAGAGACTGAGAACCGGCTGAAAAAAGCTGCTCAATATTCTGGTAGAGGATGATAGAATCTCTGGTACCTGCACGGTGATAATGACGTGCTCTGCGTGCTTCCTCCCCGCCCTCGTGGATCTTTTCAAGCCCGAATTTCCGGCTGCTGGCACCGCAAAACCATTCTTCAAGACCAGAGCAAAGCTGTTCCAGAAGAGAGGTAAGGGAATCAAAGGAAGAATCCGAGTCCCAGGGAAGCAGAACAAAAAGTGAAAATATCTCATCATCCAGAAATATGGCAGAGGGAATCAGAGATGTAAGCTGGTTTCTCATCTGCTGTTTTTTTAAATCAATATCCTGTTGGCACAATTCCTTGTTTTTTAAAATCATAGAAAATCCATACCATTGTTTCAGATTCGGAAGATCATATCTGTCAGAATCTATCTGAGAATAACCTTTGGCTGAGGATAATAGCAGGGCTTCCAGGCGGTTAGTGTGAATCTGTGATTCTTTTTGACGGATGGCAAACTCTCCGCGGAGACGTTCCAGAAGTACTTCAATGTCTTTCAGGACAACAGGTTTGGTCAGATAGTCGCTGGCACCATTACGGATGGCCTCCTGGGCATAGGAAAAATCAGAGTATCCGCTCAGGATTACAGCTTTAACTGCAGGATATTCTTTTCTGAGAATCTTAAGAAGCTCCAGTCCTGTCATTCCCGGCATACGGATATCCATAAACACAACATCAATATGTGTTTTTTTGAGCAGAGACAGAGCTTCCTCTCCATCGGATGCAGTTCCGGCCACCTGAAAACCATAGTTGCTCCATTTTACAAAACGGGTCAGTCCCCGGCATACAATTTCTTCATCATCTACGATTAATACCTGATAGGTCATAAGCTGTCTGTACCTCCTGTGATGTCTGTCATATTTTCAGAATGATTTCTAAGGGGAAGCAAAATTTCTATCCGGGTGCCTTTTCCAGGAGTACTGGAGATTTGCAGTCCATAGGATTCCCCGTAAAAAAGCCGGATCCGCTGGTTGACGTTTACCAGTCCGATACTTTCGTCCGGAGCTTCATCTCTGTTCAGAGAAAGCTGAAGAGAGTGAAGTTCGTTTTTTCCATTCCCCGTCCGTTATCCTCCACGAGAATATGAAGGACATTATCGCAGGCTGAAGAATGGATTCTGATAAAATATCCGCTGCTGGCATCTCCAAAAGCATGGACGACGGCATTTTCCATGATTGGCTGAAGAATAAACTGCGGAATGTAAACAGACTGATCGTCTACCTCTGTTTCCAGGAACAGCTGTATTTTTTCGCTGTGGCGGAAATTGATCACATCCAGATAAATAGAAGCATGTTCGATTCCTTCCCTAAGTGTGATGGTATTGCCTCCTGTTTTCATTCCCAGACGGCAGAGGCGGCTGAATTTTTCAATCATTTCTGTAACCGGACTTTCCCCGTCTGCTTCATACATGGCCTCCCAGCGGATGATATCCAGAGTATTATAAAGAAAATGTGGATTGATCTGCATAAGCATAGCGTCTAACTGGGCATTTTTCCAGCTGAGCTGCAGCTTCTGACGGTGAATTTCTGAGAGATATACCTGGTCGATCAGCTGGTTGGTGTTTTCAGCCATTTCGTTGAAACGATCTCCCAGTGCAGTGATCTCGTCATGTCCGCTGTTCTCATATCGGGCTGTCCATTTACCGCTTCCTGTTTTTTTCATGACCCGGTTCAATTTTTTCAGTGGATCTGAAATGCTGAAGGTAACATAATAGGAAAGTATAAAGCAGGCAATCACTGTGCCGATCAATACCAGGACACAGAGATTCCGGATATGGTAGGAGTGTGCCAATAGTGTATCCAGGCTGGCAATGTAGCAGGCAAACATTTCTGTGTCAGGAATCTGTTCGTAAGCCAGAAGAATGTTCTGGCGGTCCAGCTGAATCTGTTCTATACTTTTTCTTTTTTGCAGCATTTCTTCAAAAAGTTCCGGAATACGTGGAAAAGAAGGAGATTTGATGCTGGGATCAAACCAGGTAAGTACTCCGCTTTTTCCGATCAGGAAAATATTTCCCTGGTCGTTGTTTCCGGAAGGAGTTTCGATATCGGAAAAGGTACTGCGGTCAATGTTAAAAAGCAGTATACCCAGAAAATCTCTGGTATTTGGTTCATATACAGCAATTTCCATGGTGATGATATTTGCAAAACCATAGACAACCTGTTCATTTTTGTAAAAAATCCCTGTCTGTTCTTTGTCGTCCATCCAGACAGGATATCCCCGTTTATCCTGTGGAACAAGATAGAAATCGGACTTGTAAAAGGCATCCAGATCCCGGATAGTGCCGCCTCTTTGAAAGCCGTTATCCTCTACCATATGGTACTGACGGGAGGGAGTGACAAACTGGATGTTTACAATATGTTTTTTGTTCTGCCGCAAAGAATAGAGCCTGTTTTCGATCAGAAAGGTGTTTGTCTGAAACAGCTGCTCCTGACCGGGACTTCTGTTTTCCGGCAGAGAAGAATTTTCGGAGATAGCTCTTATGATCCGGCTGTCATTATAAAAATTAAGCGCCATATTTTCATATTCTTCCATGGTATCCTGTATTTTCAGCCGGGTGTTCTGAACCAGCATAGAGGTATAGCGGGTAAGGTTCAGATTGATTTCTCTGGAATACTGAAAAAAGGAAAAAAAGGTAAGAAACAGCGCTGAGATAAGCAGGAGTGCAAGAAAGGAAACATTCAGGCGTTTAAAGATACCCACCTTTCGGAGCTGTCTTGTTACCAGAGAATTCCATTTTTGTTTTACTGTGCGGATCATATGGATGAATTTCATTTGGGACCTCCGTAACATGTATGTAAACATAATGCATGAATTACTTTTTATTATAACACTATTTTTGGGAAAAAGACACAATAAAAGGAGTACGGATCAACCGCACTCCTTTGGCATATAAAAGAAAATGGATAGGATTTATTTCTTATTGGCTTCATTAAAACTTTCCAGAGCCTCGGTCTCACAGAGCTTCTGAGCATCTGCAAATTCTTTTTCCGGATCCGCATTTGGATCAGTGAGGATCTTCTGGACTGCACGGTCAACATAGGAGCCGAAATCTGCTTTTCCGTAGAATTCCAGGCGTCCAACAGTTTTTGCTGCTTCCAGAACATCTCTGTATTCTTCCGGGAAATCATAGAAATCAGTCACACTCATGTCATCACGAGGAATGATCACCGGGCTCAGAGCGCCTTTGGTTGCAAGGTTTTCAAAGTAAGATGCAAAATAATCTTTGGAGTTATAGAAGCTGATGTATTCCCATGCAGCATCTTTTTTGGCCTGATCTGATTTTGCGTTGATCACATAAGCAGTACCTGCAATAGCAGTAGTCTGCTCACCGGAAGGTCCTGCAGGTGGCAGGCACAGTCCCAGATCATCCGGGTCCATACCATTGGATACAGCGTCGGCAACCCAGTCAGATGCAAATGGCATCATGCCGATCTTGCCCATTGCGAAATCAGCGGTAAGATCGCCGAATTTCAGGGTCAGATCACTCTGGAGTACACCCTCGCTCTTTAACTGCTGATAATATTTGGCAGCTTCAATCACAGCCGGATCCGTAAAGGTCAGTTCTGCTGTTCCGTCTTCGTTTTCTTTTGTCAGATCGCCGCCTGCCTGCCATACATAATACTGGAAGAACCATTCAGTCCATTCAGCAGCCAGAGTGGCATATCCGGCAACCTGATTGTCGGGATTGTTGATTTTCTTTGCAAAATCCAGTGCCTCTTCCCATGTTTTTGGAGCAGCTTCCAGACCTGCCTCTGCAAAGAGAGCCTTATTATAGCCAAAAAGCATAGGAGCAACTGTAGATGGTATTCCATAAATATTATCGTCTTTTGTAAACATATCCACATATTCTTTGGTAAAGCTTCCCCATTCATCCCAGCTGTCGGTATAGGCATTCAGTGGCTCCAGGATTCCTGCTGCAATATAAGAATCCATCATGGTAAAGGAGCAGTTTACCAGATCAGGAGCAGTTCCGGAGGCAACGCCTGATAAAATTCATTTCCCGGATCCCCTTCTTTGACAACTTTGTTTAATGTGATCCATGGATGCTCTTCCAGGAATTTTTCTTCCATGGAAAGATACCAGTCATCCTGATTACGGCTTGTGACCCAGATGGTAAGTTCAACCGGTTCGTGCTCTTCTGCCGCAGAAACAACAGTAGTTCCGGCCAGAGTTGTGGCTGTCATGGAAAGCGTGAGCAGTGTGGCCAGTAGTTTCTTCTTCATCATAATGAAATCCTCCTTTTTATCCGGTCCATTGATCTTGTGCCGGTATTTTGTCCTGAACTAATCATAACAGATTACAAGGATTCTGAAAATAGAATAAATTTAACCATATTTCATAGAAATGTCACTTTTTTTAAGGTGTCTTCCAGGAAAAAATGAAGAGGTTAAAAAAGGTGACATAAAAGTAAGCTATGTATATTTTCCTGAAAAGTAATTTTTTTTATACTTTATTTTAACAGGATTATGCAGAAAATGGAGGTATGGAAAATGAGTGCAAAAATGAGTACGAAAAAGAAAAAATCCTTTACCGCAAAGCCGGGAAGCTATACATTCCGTAAAAAAGTAACACCCTGGTGTATTTTATTTCTTCCTATGGCTTTTACGGTCTGGCTGAAATATTATCCGATTTTCAGTGCTTTTTATATTTCACTTTTTAAATATGACCCCATAAATCCCCCGGGAAGATTCGTGGGGCTGAAAAATTACCTGGAAATGTTCCAGATGCAGTTTTACTGGGAGTCCTGGAAAAATACTTTTATTTTTCTGCTCCTTCAGCTGTGTATGTGCTTTTTTATCCCTTTGATCCAGGCGCTTCTGCTTAATGAATTGATTAAGCTGCAGAAATGCCTGACCACTCTTTATATCCTTCCGGCGCTGATCCCCACTTCGGTAAATGTGATTATCTGGAGATGGATCTGGCATCCGGATTATGGCGTGGCAAATCAGATCGTAAAGTTTTTTGGCGGAGAGCCGCAGGTATGGCTCAGTGATCCGGATCTGGTCAAATTCTGTATTATCTTTCCAGGGGTACTGGGCGGAGGACTGACAGTGCTTCTTTATCTGTCTGCGATTCAGGGGGTATCTACAGATATTATGGAATCGGCAGCTCTGGATGGATGTACCGGATTTAAAAAGATCAGACATATTATTCTTCCGAATATCTCTTTTATGATCTTTATCCAGTTGATCATGTGTGTGATCACTACCATGCAGCTTCTGGATGCTCCATACATGTATGCGTCCGGAGGCCCCAGCGGAGCTTCTACCACACAAGGTATTTTTATCTATAATGCATTTAATGATGATCTGAATTATGGTCGTGGTTCAGCAGCTTCGGTGGTACTTTTGATCGTGATCGCGGTACTGACTATGCTTCAGATGCATTTTGAGAAGTCAGAGAAGAATTAAAGGAGGCATGGACATGAAGAGAAAGAAAAACAGAAAAAACAGAATCCGTTGCGGAAAATCCGAACGTTTTCTGAAAATTGTTGCAGTTACAGTGTCTCTGCTTTTTGCAGCGCTGATGCTGTATCCGCTGGTTTTTGCCGTATCCAGCGCCATGAAGGATAACTCCCAGATCTATAAGGTTCCTCCGAAGCTTCTTCCGGGAAAGGCAAACAGCGTATCCTTTGTGCTGGATTATACCGGGCAGGAATTTCAGAATGCAGAAGAAATGAAGGATCAGATGCTTAAGGATAATGTTCTTGTAATGTTTGGAACCAACTTTAAATTTGCAGATCAGTCGATTATGGAGATACATGTTTATGGAACCAGAGAAGGCAGAACTTTGTTCCATTCGAGAGCGCATCAGATGAAGCTTCAGATGGAATGCGATTATGGAATTTACAAAAGAACTGCAATCAAAAAAGAAATCCTTCTTCATGATGACCGCTATATCCGTGCCTGTGAATCCATTGGTTATGAGTTTGACGAAAACGGGTTTGACAAAGCCCCGGAAGAAGGTCTGGCAGCTGATTTTCAGGATCAGATAGCGCCTGTGATCCAGGAAAAATATACTACAGCAGGAACGCTGGTCAGTATTGGAAACAGAACCAAAAACCTTCTCAATCTGGAAAGCTTTAAATATTATCTGGATATGCCGGCCTATATTTATCCCCAAAGTGAAAGGGTTGTAAAATACGGATTTCTGACTTTTGTGATGAACAGTGTCATCGTGATCGGATTTGCAATGATCGCCCAGGTGATCCTGTGTTCTGTCTGTGCATTCGTGATCAGCCGTCAGCTCTCTCAGAGAGCCGGTAAATTTGTACTGATGTTTTTCCTGGGGGGAATGATGATCCCCTTTGCCAGTATTATGCTTCCGCAGCTGATCATGTACCGGGAAATGGGAGCTTACAATAACTATGCGGCTCTTTTGCTTCCATTTTTATATCCCTATGGATTTTATGTATATCTGTACAAGGGATTTTTTGATCAGATCCCGGGAAGCTATTTTGAAGCAGCAGCTTTGGACGGAGCCGGAAGCTGGTATCTTTATTCCAGAATATGTATGCCCCTGTCCAAGCCGATCATTTCTCTTATTGCTCTGCAGACCTTTATTGGAAACTGGAATGATTTTTTCTGGGCATGGCTGGTAACAGAGGATCAGAATCTGTGGACCTTAAATGTAGCTCTTTACAACATTTCCAATAATGCAGGAACCAAACAGAATGCTCTGATGGGGCTTGCTGTTGTGACCATCACACCAGTGATACTGTTGTCGATTCTGTTTTCCAGACAGCTGAAGCAGAGCATTGCGGCATCAGGAGTCAAAGGCTGACAATAAGGTGCAATAATTGAAAAACAGAAGAATCCTGTTGATGAAAACTGGAAAAAAAGGTATGATAAAATCATAGAGGCAGGAGTGTATTATGGAATTAACAGGTATGGTAACCACAAGAGAAGAATTTCTGTATCCGGACAGTCTGTGCGGCAGACTTCCGGAGGAACTGCAGATCACCATGGCTGGAAATGGCAGACCAGGGATCCAGCTGATACTTGAGACCAGTGGAAAAAAGGTGAACTTTTTCCTGAAGGGAAAGGGTTTTTGTGGAGAATGGTATGAAATGAAAGACATTCCGGTGGAATATAATACCGGAGACGGAGTTTCTCAGGGAGGCGCTATGGTGCTGGAAACACCGCCGGGAGAAAAACCGGATTATGTGACCCGTCTGGCACCTTTTCGTGTTTATGACTGTCTTTGCAGGACAGACAGCGGGGAGATTCCCGTAAAGAACCGGAAGGCCGCATCGTATCTCTGCCTTGTGCCGGACAAGGATCTGGAGCCGGGAGAATACCACCTGAGTCTTGGGGCAGAAACAGAAGAAGGCTTCTGGGAATGCGGTGTGTCCGTAAAGGTCTGCAGAGTGCGGATTCCAGAGGATGCGTTTCCCGTTACAAACTGGTTTTCCCTGGAGGCAATAAGCCGGTTCCATCATGTGGAAATGGGAACTCCGGAGTATCTGGATATGCTGAGAGCATACATCCGCGCTATGAGGAGACTGCATCAGAAGATCTTTTATATTCAGCTGGACGAGCAATGCGTAAACATCAAAGAACCGATTGCTTTTGACTTTGAGTACTTAACACCGGTGATCCAATGCTTTTTTGAAGAAGGAATGGAGATCATGGAGATTGGAGCGCTTCTTCACCGTGGATTTCTTCCGGATGGAAGTCCGGATATGTATACGGACAGCTTTACCTGCATGATGGATAAAAATCTGAAGTTTGATACACTGGAAGGTTATGTTCATACAGTGAAGCTGGTACAGGCGCTGGCTTCCTATCTGAAAAAGCACGGATGGGAAAAAAAGATCCTGTTCCATATCCATGATGAGCCGGATATCCATGTAAAGGACCGGGAGGCTCTGGGGGCAAGGCGCCGGCAGTATTATCTGGCTGCAGGTATCCTTCGGAAATATCTTCCTGGTGTACAGATCATAGAAGCGGTTGATACTGCGGAGTTTTATGGAGGAGTGGATATCTGGGTTCCGGGAACAGCCGGATATGAAAAAAAGAAGGCTGAGTTTGATCAGCTTATCCGTCTGGGTGAAACTGTGTGGACTTATGTCTGCTGCGGGCCGGAGGGAGAATGGCTGAATCGTTTTCTGGATTTTCATCTGATACGTGGAAGGCTTCTGTTCTGGGGCTGTGCCAGAAACAGGATTTCCGGATTCCTCCACTGGGGATTTAACCAGTTTCCGGGAGGAATGGATCCATTCAAAGGAACCAGCTGTCCAAACGATACAGGAATAGGAACTGCCTTTCCCTGTGGTGATTCTTTTCTGGTGTATCCGGGAAAAGAGGGACCGGAGATCAGTATGCGTCTGGAAGCGCAGCGGAGAGGAGCAGAGGATGCGGCACTTTGGGGGCTGCTTCTGAAAAAAGATCCGCAGCTTCATGACCGGCTTCTGGATCAGATGTTTACGAATAATTACACATACAGCAGGGATCCGGAGAAATTTGACCGGGTTTATACACAACTTCTGGAAAGTCTGGAAAAATACAGCTGACCGGAAGACCGGCAGAAAACAGACAGGAGAGAGCATGAGCGGCAAAAAAAAGAAACGGACATTAAAACGAGAGATCACACTTCTGACGATGGCAACATCCTTTGGAGCTCTGGTTCTGTTTGGGACAGTGATGATCGTGATGTTTTTTGTGTTTTTTCTGGGGAATATACGGGAGGATATGGAAAATATCCTCCAGAATACCCTTCAGAATTATCAGGCAAAAATGCAGTTTATCCAGGACGGAGCTGTAATGATCCGTCACAATTCTATACTGCGGGATTTTTTTGACGCAGACTGGACAGACAGGGCAGAAATGGAAAAACAGCTTTCCTACAGCATGGAGTTGTTTTCCAACCGGAATATGACAGAAGGGCAGAGTCCCTTTGTGACCAGTGTGTGTCTGTTTAATAAAAAAGATGAGTATGTCAGGGAGCACTATTATCCAATGACGGTTTCGGCAGGGAGGAATAAGGAAATCGGGTATCTGGAAATGATGCGGGACTTTCGCAAAACAGAAGAACGGTATCGGATGACGTCAGGGGCTGATGAGATCAACCTCTGTTTTCGTGTTTATGGAGATGGCATGGAAGAACTGGGAATCTGTGTTCTTGGAATCGCAAAAGAGGGAATTCGGGATATTTTTGCCCAGATAGGAACCTACAGTCATGGAAACTGGATTGTCAGCGACCAGCAAAAAAATATCCTGATCGCCGCAGGGGCGGAGCAGACAGCCGGAGAGCTGAACCATCTGGAACTGAATGACGTGGGAGAAAAAAGGATCGCAGGAATCAGGACTCTTTATGCGTCTATGGGAACAGGATTTGGTACCTGTGCGGCAGTTTCTGTTGGAATGGATAACATTTATGTGATCCTGAAACCTACGATGGTTACATTTTTTGCAGTGATCTTTTTGGCGCTGATTTTTATTGGAGCATGATGCTTGGAATCAGTTTTCGCTTTACCAGACCGTTAAAGACACTGGCAGACAATCTGCAGGCTTTTGGAAAAAAAGATCTGGATGTGCGTATGGAGGATTCTTCTATTTCTGAGATCCATGAGATCAGTGTGATCTTTAATGAAATGGCAGAAAGGATCCAGTATCTCATCGAGCAGGTCTATGAGAAACAGCTTCTTGCAGCCCGGTCGCAGACCAAGTATCTGCAGGCACAGATCAATCCGCATTTCCAGTTTAATATCCTTGCCATGTTCAGCATCCGTGCCAGACTTGCCGGAGATGAGGAGCTGTACAGAGGACTTCAGGCATTTTCCGGACTGATGAGGGGGAAAATATTCAGGGAAAAGGAAATACGGATTCCGGTATATGAGGAAATGGAACTGGTGGATTTTTATCTTTATCTTCAGAAAAGCCGGTTTGAGGATCAGCTTTCCTATGAAATCGAATATGGAAGCGAGGATGTGAAAAATTTCAGGATTCCCAGACTTCTTATTGAAAACCTGGTAGAAAACGCAGTGTCTCATGGAATCGAGCCAAAAAGCGGCGAGGGTATAGTCCAGATACACCTTTTTGAAGAGAATGATATGCTTCATATTGTAGTGGAAGACAATGGGGTAGGTTACGAAGAACAGGAAGAGGACCTGGAGATGGATCTGGAAGAAGAAACGGAGCATACTCATACAGGACTGGCTAATATGAAACGCCTGCTGGAAATCCTCTATCACGACAGATACTGTATGAAGATTACAGGAGAAAAAAATGTAGGAACAAGGGCAGAAATCATTCTGCCTGCAGAAAGGGGAAGCGTATATGTGGAAAGTAGCAGCAGCCGATGATGAGGCTTACCTCAGAACCGCTCTGAAAAAACTGATGAACTGGGAAAAAATGGGATGTGAACTGATCCGTGTAGTTAATAATGGAAAAGAACTTCTTCAGTGTGTAGAAGAAGAACATCCGGATATTGTGATTACGGATATAAGGATGCCGGAGATTGACGGACTGGAGGTATGCAGACAGCTTTATGAAAAGTATCCGGAAACCCAGACCATTATTTTGAGTGCTTATACGGATTTTGAATATGCCCGGACAGCTATTCGATATGATGTAGCGGATTATGTACTGAAGCTGTCGGTTCTGGAAGAGCTGCCTCCTGCGGTGGAAAAGGTAACACAGAAGCTGCAGAAACAGAAAAAAGAACTGGAGGAGCAGCTGGTAAAACTGCCGGAGAAAAAAGCAGCAGAAAGTCTTTATGACCAGGTTCAGGAATACATTGAAAAGAATTACAGCAAAAAGATCACCCTTAACGATATGGCAGAAGAGCTTCATGCAAACAGCAGCTATTTAAGCCGGCTTTATAAAAAAGAAAGCGGACAGAATCTTTTTGACGTGATCCTGAAAAAAAGAATTGAAAAAGCCAAGGTATATATGGAAACTACCGATAAAAAGATTTACGAGATCTCTCAGTCCGTAGGTTTTGATGACACCGGATATTTTTCAAGAATCTTTAAAAGATATACAGGAGTTTCTCCCAAGGAATACCAAAGTGGGAAAAGAGGCGGAGATGAAGAATAGAAGAAGGTTTCCTGCAATCACAGCAGTGGCGGCTTTTTTAGCAGTTTGTCTGGCAGGGTGCGGAAAAAAACACCGGAACCGGTGGAAATCACACTGATCCACGGATGGGGGACTACGGAAGAGGATCATGTGGTCATGCGGGATATTTATCAGGACTTTGAACAGGAAAATCCTGATGTGAAGCTGAACCAGCTTTCCATGCCCTCCGGAAGTGAAATGGTCCGTAAGACAGAGGATTTGCTGGTGGCAGGAGAAATTCCGGATCTTGTTTTTCTGGGAGGTTCAGGTAAGGATACTGTTTATCAGTTTATGGTGGAGAATGATCTTGCTCTTGATCTGATGCCTTATTTCAGAGAAGATCGGGAATTTGCAGGTAATCTTGCTCCTGTAAATATCGACTTCTGGACTACAGGGGAAGAGCAGCTTTTTACCATATCGGATGTGCTTCTTTTAAGCGGAGGTTACTGGTATGACCAGGGGATTTTTGAGGCTGCAGGAGTGGAAAAAATTCCGGAGACCTGGGAGGAGTTTCTGATAGTCTGTGAACAGATTGAAGACTGGGCAGAGAAAGAAAAAAACGGAGTGGAATGTCTTCAGATGTCGTCGGAGGCGTACCTTTATTTTATGGATCATCTTCTGGCAGTCCAGAATTCTGCAAGTGGAGATGCCATTCGCAGTCAACGGCTTTATCTGGAAGAAAGAGCAGCAGAAGATGCTCTCCATACACTCAGAGAAATCTATCGGTATTCCAGGGCAGATGGAGACTACAGCTACCGAGATGAAACCGATGCATTTAATGATGGAAAAACAGCTATGTATATCAATGGTATCTGGGGTGCACCTATGATTTCAGATCAGATTGATGCGGCCTATGCCCTCCTTCCATCTGAAAAAGGAGAGAAGATATCCTGTGTGTCGGCCTGTCTGGGGTATATTCTGGGAAAAACCGGAGATGAAAAAAAACAGGATGCCAGTGTCCGGTTTGTGAAATATATGCTCAGTGCTCCGGTCCAGGAACGTATTCTGAAAGAAACAGAGCAGGTTCCTGCCAATCCCCATGTGGACATCAGGAAGTATCAGAAGGGCATGGAGCGTTTTGTACAGGCTGCCGATATAGTAAAGGCGGCCGGAGTCAGAATACAGGTTCCGGATAATCTGTGGAGCAGCGGTGCCAGAGACAATTTTATGGAAGGAATTGATGATGTTCTGAAAGGAGAAATCTCTGATGAGGAATTTCTTCATTCTCTGAAGTAAAAATAATCCATCTTTTTGTAAAAAAGTAAAAATAATCCCGGTTTCCGGTCAATATCTTTCATTCAAAATAACCATAAAATGAAATAAAATAAATGCAAGTTAAGCAGAAATGCACAAGACGGAAAACGAAAACTATTTCATGTTATGGAGGGAAAAGAAATGAAAAAAAGAACTATCAGTATTCTTCTTGCAGGAGCAATGACAATGGCAGCGGTTATGGGATCTACTGTGACTGCATTTGCGGGAGAAGAAGACACTCTGGAGTTTTATCACGGATACTACCATGATGAGAGCGAGTGGCCGGCAGCAAAGGTAATGAGAGATATTTATGACGAGTTTGCAAAAACTCATGCAGACGGAGAAGTAAAGTTTGAGCCGATCGCTGTAGAGAACAGAGATGAGATCGTCAGTGCTGAGGTAGCAGGCGGAAATTTCCCGGATATGGTAGACTGCGGACTTCCTCTTTCACTGGCAGCCATCAGCCAGGGGCTTGTTCTTGACCTGAAACCATATATTGATGAAAACAATCTTCAGGATGCAGTAGGTCTGAACTATACACAGAATGATGTGGACGGTCATATTTATACCGTTCATGACCAGCTGGAAAGCCGTGGACTCTGGTATAATACAGAAGTATTTGAGCAGGCAGGTATCACTGCAGAAGAAGCGTTTAAAGACTGGGAAAGTTTTGGAGCAGCTATGGATAAGGTCCATGAGCTGGGTGGAGATACATATGGATATGCTGCAGGACAGGGATCCCGTTATATCATTAATGCAGTTCTTGCATCTACAGAAGAGGGCAGAGAGCTTCTTAAAGGAGAACTGACACCGGAAGGGATTGAATCCGAAGCGTTTGCAGAAGCTTTTAAGACAGCAGCAAAACTTGATCAGGCAAACGGATCCGACCATACCACAGAAGATGTTGGAAACCTTATGGATGATTTTAATAAAAACGGAAAAGCAGCAGTTCTCTTTAATGGTGTATGGAATGCAAGTGGAATTGATGCCGGTCTTGCAGATAAGATTGAATCTCAGATCTTCCCGGGCAATGTTTCCGTTGTAACAGCCGGATCCGGTCATTCCATTTCTGCTAATTTAAGTGAAGCAGAAACAGAACTGGCACTGGAATTCCTGGCATATATGGTAAGTCCTGAGGTACAGGCAAAGATCTTTACCGGTGTACAGGCAAATCCATGCAATACCACACTTGACCTGAAGGCACTTGCAGAAGAAAGCGGTGATCCGATCACTCAGAAACTTGCAGAAGCATGTACACAGGTAAATTCTGCAGAAACTGTAGTGACTGATCTGAACTATGTATGGGGGTCTGACGTAGGAAGCGCTATCATCAATGCACTGATGGAATCAGCAGTTGAAGGGACCGATATTGACGCACGTTTTGAGCAGTTAAAGCAGGAGCTGACAGCCCTTGTTGCATAAAGGCGGTAGTAGGAGGCGGCTTCGGCCGTCTCCTTTTTATCATCATAAAAAGTGGAGGAAACCGATTATGAAAACAAGGAATATGAGCTGGAAGAGAAAAGGCTTTATCCTGGCCTTTCTTGCTCCCACAGTAATTGCATTTGTATTATTTTATCTTTATCCTATTGTAACAGTCTTTGTGACCTCTTTCTGCAAATGGGATTATACCAATATTACCAGCCCGGAGTTTTTTGGATTTGCGGACATGTGGAATAACTACAAATATATTTTTGAGCTGTATCCGTATTTCTGGGAAGCTCTTCGGAATTCTACTATATGGGCGCTTCTGGGAGTGTTTGTGCAGATACCTGTTTCTGCTTTGATCGCTCTTGCATTTTCCCGTAAAGTAAAGGGGGTAAAATTTGCAAGAAATGTATATATCATCCCCAGCATGATTTCATCTGCAGCCATGGGTATGATCTTTCTGCAGCTGTACAGTCCGTTATACGGAGTAGTGAATCCGGTGATTCGTTTATTTAAACAGAATTTTTCCGAAAATATACTTCTTCTGAAGGGACCGGCATTTATCGCCATGACCTGTGCCTATATCTTTTTTACAGGAACCACTACACTGATGATCCTGGGAAATATTATGGCAGTACCGGAAGATGTAAGAGAGGCAGCTATGCTGGACGGCGCCAGTGGTCTGAAGCAGGACTGGTATATCACTATTCCCATGATCAAGGATACGCTTCGTACGGTATCTATCCTTTCGGCAACAGCGGGCTTCCTGCTTTATAATGAGGTTTATTTCCTGACAAAGGGAGCAGCAGGAACCTACAGTATCAGTTATGTGATCCGTGAGCTTGCAATCACAAGTACAAGAACACAATTTGGCCGTGCAAATGCGGTAGCAGTGATCCAGATCCTTGCAGGTATGCTGATCATTGTATTTGTAAATCTTCTGTACAGTCAGCTTTTTAAAGGAAAAAGAATCCGAAGAAACGGAGGTCAGTCATGAACAGAAAAATGAAATCCAATCCCCAGGTACGTACAATGTCCCGGGGAACAAAGATCTTTACCTATATCTGTCTTGCATGGGCAGTTTTGGTGGCTCTGATGCCTCTGGTCTGGCTGTTCATCTCCAGTCTGAAAAAAGACCCGCTGGCAAGACCCGGGTTTCAGCTTCCGGAATCTATCTGTCTGGATGGATATATTTCCACCTTCCGGGATCTTCATGTTATGAGATATTTCGGAAACAGTATGATTATTGCCGGTGTATCCGTAGTCATCAGTATCCTGATGATCTCCATGTCCGCCTATGTAGTGGCAAGAATGGAATTTAAGGGGAAAAAGCTGGTGAACCTGATGCTGTATTCTACTATGTTCATTCCGGCTACAGCCCTTACCTATCCGGTTTACAATCTGGTAAATAAAATGCATATTTATAATACCAGAGGAGCCCTGATCTTTATTTATGCATGCAGCGGGCTGGCAGTCAGCTTTTTTGTAATCAAAAATTATTATGCAAATATACCACACGAGCTTGAAGAGGCAGCCAGAATCGATGGATGCGGTTATGCCATGACCTGGTGGAAGGTAATCTTTCCGATTGCAAGACCCGGAATCATGACTGCGGGAGTTCTGGCATTTCTGAATAACTGGAATGAGTATTACTGGGCTTCACTGGTGATCGTTGACAGAGAAAAGCTGACGGTTCCGGCGCTTTTGTCCACGTTTACCACATCCTTCCGTACCAATTACAATGGTCTGTTTTCGGCAATGGTGATCATTATCCTGCCGCCTGTGATTCTGTACTGTGTGTTCAGTAAATTCTTTGTGGAAGCTCTTTCCGGCGGTGCGGTAAAAGGTTAAAAAGGAGGAAAAAACATGAAAGTAATAACGGCAGTTTTGATCGGAGCAGGTCTGCGGGGCGGCTGGGTGTATGCCGCCTATGCTCAGAGTCATCCGGAAGATCTGAAGATCGTTGCAGTAGCAGAACCGGATGAGGAAAGAAGGAATCTGATTGCAGAGGTTCACGGGATACCGGAGGAACGCTGCTATCAGGATTATAGGGAGCTATTGGAAGAGGAAAAAATGGCAGACTGTGCCCTTGTCTGTACACAGGATACCATGCATTTTGAACCGGTAACAAAGGCTCTGGAAAAAGGATATCATGTACTCTGTGAAAAACCTATGTCTCCGGATGCTTCGGAAATTGTCACTATGGGAAATATGGCAGAAAAATATGGAAGGATCCTGATGATCTGTCATGTTCTGCGGTATTCTTCCTTTTTCTCCAGGATTAAAAATCTTATTGAGGAAGATCGCCTTGGAAGATTGATCAGTATTCAGCATATTGAAGAGGTTGGCTACTGGCATCATGCCCACAGCTTTGTGCGGGGAAACTGGAGACGCAGTGATGAAACAAGTCCTATGATCCTGCAGAAATGCTGCCATGATATGGATATTCTTCTGTGGCTGGCAGGAAGCTCCTGTACGAAGGTCAGCTCTTTTGGAGATCTGACATATTTCAAAGAAGAAAATGCACCGGAAGGTGCTCCTGCTTATTGTCTGGATGGATGTCCTCACAGGGATCAGTGTGCTTTTTATGCACCGAAGTTTTACTTTGAGCATCCAAAGGCAGAGCCGGACGGATTTATCCACGCAGTATCTGCAGATACCAGACGGGAAGCCGTTCTTGAAGAATTAAAAACAGGTCCTTATGGACGCTGTGTGTTCCATTGTGACAATAATGTGGTGGATCATCAGGTTGTGAATCTGGAATTTGAAAACCATGTAACCGTCAATATGACCATGAGCGCCTTCACGGAAAACTGTGCCAGAAGGATCCATATTATGGGAACAAAAGGTGAGCTTCGGGGAAATATGGAGCTTGGAGAGATAGAAATTTCTGATTTTTCCACAGGAGAAAAGGAAATCATTCAGCTTTATACACCACCTACCGGACACAGCGGAAGCGATACAAATATGATGAAGGATTTTGTAAGATATATGAGAGAAGACAGCACCCAGGTACGCTCCGGAGCTTCCGTGTCGGTGGAAAGCCATCTGATCGCTCTTGCGGCTGAGAAATCCAGAGTGACAGGTGAGACCGTGGATCTCAGGGAATTCCGGAAAGAGACAGAAGGGTGTTAATATGGATCTGAGAAGGTTTTGCACAGAGATCGGTCTGCCTTTCGGCGCAGTGCGTATTGTGGAAAAAATGAATGAGGAGATCTCTGAAGTCTGTTATCAGTATGTCCGTGAACTGTTTTTTACAGACAGAGAGGAAATTTTCCGGGAGATCGCATCTCTTGCCGGATACAGACAGAGATTTCTTTATTATTACTGCAGACTTGCATGTGAAACATATGAGAAGTATCAGAGAGCAGGAATCGGAGACAGGGTGTTTTTTGACACCTTCTCCGATATTGCTGTCTGGTGCCAGGTATGTTTCCGAAGATATGGGGAATACGGGATTCAGGAATATGAATGGCTGTGGCGTCATGTGGAAATGACGCTTTTTCGTCTGGGCAGACTGCAGTTTGAAAAAACAGAATCTTTGTGGGAATTTGAATATAAAGGCAGGAAGACAGCAGTAGGCGATCCAGTGATCAGTATACATATCCCCGAGGGACAGCCGCTGGATCCGGAAGCCTGCAGAGAATCGCTGGATATGGGACGGAAATTCTGGGGTGGAGAGATTCCGTATGTATGCCATTCCTGGCTGCTTTTCCCCGGATTAAAGGAGCTTTTGGATGAAAAATCCAATATTCTCCGCTTTCAGCAGATGTTTGAGATCCAGTCGGTGGATTTTCAGTTCCGGGAAGGGGAAGAAAGGATCTTTGACTGCCTGATAGAGGATCCGGAAAAATATCCGGAAAACACCAGTCTTCAGAGAAATGCCAGGAAATATCTGATGCAGGGCGGCAGGCTTGGCAGCGGACTGGGCGTGATATCTGCAGATTAGGGAAAATGTTACTGTTCACTCCGTTCACAGAAACGAGCCAAAATTCATTTCAGATTGCCTGCGGCAATGGAATTTTGGCTTGTATGTCTCGGGATTTTGGCATATACATGCCAAAACACCTCGCGGGATAGAGCCATGTGAACAGTAACGGCAAAATTTCATATTTTATAACAACCCTCTGATTGATTTTTGTTAGGAGAAATAATATAATAGCAGACGAAACTCTGTAAAAACAGAGAAAGATGCTGATACAGTACAGGACAGGAATCCTGTATAGAACATAACAGAAATCATCAGGGGGTATTTTATGAGTATTTTGAACGTAGAACATCTGTCACATGGATTTGGCGACCGTGCTATTTTTACTGACGTGTCCTTCCGTCTTCTGAAAGGAGAGCACATTGGTCTGATCGGAGCCAATGGAGAAGGAAAATCCACTTTTATGAATATTGTGACAGGGAAGCTGATGCCGGATGAGGGAAAGGTGGAATGGGCAAAAAATGTCCGTGCAGGTTATCTGGATCAGCATGCAGTCCTGGAAAAGGGAATGACCATCCGTGACGTGCTGAAGTCTGCTTTTGATCCTCTTCTTCAGAAGGAGCAGCGTATGAACGAAATCTGCGATATGCTGGGAAGTGCGGATCCGGAGGAAATGGATGCACTGATGGAGGAACTGGGAAATATTCAGGATGAGCTGACCCTTCATGACTTTTATGTGATCGACGCCAAGGTGGAAGAGGTTGCAAGAGCGTTGGGACTTCTGGATCTGGGACTGGAACGTGACGTAACAGATCTGAGCGGCGGTCAGAGAACGAAGATTCTTCTGGCAAAACTCCTTCTGGAAAAACCGGATATCCTTCTTCTGGACGAGCCTACCAACTATCTGGACGAGGAGCATATCGCATGGCTGAAGCGGTACCTTCTGGATTATGAGAATGCGTTTATTCTGATTTCCCATGATATTCCCTTTTTAAATGAAGTGGTGAATCTTATTTATCATATGGAAAATCAGGAGCTGAACCGTTATGTGGGCGATTACGATCATTTTCAGGAGGTCTATGCGGTGAAAAAAGCCCAGCTGGAGGCAGCTTATCGCCGCCAGCAGCAGGAGATCAGTGAACTGAAGGATTTTGTTGCAAGGAACAAGGCCCGTGTATCCACCAGAAACATGGCTATGTCCCGTCAGAAAAAGCTGGACAAAATGGATGTGATCGAGCTGGCAGCGGAAAAACCGAAGCCGGAATTTAACTTCCGTTACGGACGGACTCCCGGAAAAATGCTTTTTGAGACACATGACCTGGTGATCGGTTATGGGGAGCCTCTGTCAAAGCCTTTGAATTTCTATATGGAGAGAGGTCAGAAGATCGCTCTGGTGGGAACCAACGGAATTGGAAAGACAACGCTTCTGAAAAGTATGCTGGGGCTGATCCCGTCTCTTTCCGGTTCCTGCGACCAGGGAGAAAACCTTCAGATCGGATATTTCGAGCAGGAAGTAAAGGGAGACAATAAAAATACCTGTATCGAAGAACTGTGGCAGGAATTTCCTTCTTATAGTCAGTATGAGATCCGTTCCGCTCTTGCAAAATGTGGTCTGACAACCAAGCACATTGAAAGCCAGGTGCGGGTTTTAAGCGGCGGTGAGCAGGCAAAGGTGCGCCTGTGTAAGCTGGTGAACCGGGATACAAATATCCTGGTGCTGGACGAGCCTACCAATCATCTGGATGTGGACGCCAAGGATGAGCTGAAAAAAGCCCTGAGAGAGTACAGAGGAAGTCTGCTTCTGATCTGCCACGAGCCGGAATTTTATCAGGATGTGGTAAACCAGGTGTGGGATATGAGCAAATGGACCACAAAGGTGCTGTAAAAGCGTATAAAGATTATATAAAGATTTTCTTTATTACAGAATATCCAATGACTTTTCCGGAAAAAGGTGATACAATATCCTGAAAATCGGAGTGATACCTGGCAGATTTACAGAAAAATCAGAACAGGTTCCGATGAGATAAGGAGGAAATATATGTACAGGAAAAGAAGAGCAGGTTCCGGTAAAAAAGGAAAGCTTCTGGCAGTGCTTGCGGTAATTGTAATAGCTGCTGTGTACTACTATGTGGCAATTCCTGCGGTGAACATTCATTCCAGTGGATTCTGGATGTTTCTGATCGCGTTGGTAGTGCTGGGACTGCTGTTTTATGGAGGCAGAAAGGGCATCCATTCAAAAGAAGAGGTCAAAAGTTCAAAAATCCTGAAGCTGGGGATAGGGCTGGTCGTGGTTCTGGTGCTTGTTTATTTTGCAGGCAGCATTCTGTCCTCACCGATCGTCAATGCAAAAAAATACCGGAACCTGATGGTTCCGGAAACCGGAAATTTTGCAGAGGATATTGAACAGATCAGCTACGATCAGATCCCGCTTCTGGACAAGGAATCTGCAGCGCTTCTGGGAAACCGTAAAATGGGAAGTATGGTGGATATGGTTTCTCAGTTTGAAGTCAGTGATCTTTATTCTCAGATTAATTATCAGGGACGTCCGGTTCGTGTGACTCCTCTGGTATACGCAAGTCCCATTAAATGGCTGACTAATATGAGTGATGGAATTCCGGCTTATATTACTATTGATATGGCAACTCAGAATACAGAGCTTGTGAAGCTGGATCAGGGGATTAAATACTCAGAGGCAGAGTATTTTAACCGGAATATTTACAGACATCTGAGATTTAAGTATCCTACTTACATTTTTGACCAGCTCAGCTTTGAGATTGACGAAGAGGGAACTCCCTACTGGGTATGCCCTGTGAAAAAATTCAATATCGGACTTTTTGGCGGACAGACCATTGGAAGAGTGGTTCTTTGTAATGCAGTAACAGGAGAATGTAAAGATTATAAGATCAAAGACTGTCCTACATGGGTAGACCGTGCCTATCCGGCGGATCTTCTGATCGAGCTTTATAACTACCATGGTACGCTGATCAATGGATTTATCAACAGTGTTCTGGGACAGAAGGGCTGTCTAAAACAACAGAAGGCTATAATTATCTTGCTATTGATGACGACGTATGGGTATATACTGGCGTAACCTCTGTAAGCGGAGACCGTTCTAATGTAGGCTTTGTTCTGATGAATCAGAGGACAAAGGAAACGAAGTATTATGAGATACCGGGAGCAGAAGAGTATTCCGCAATGGAATCTGCAGAAGGTCAGGTACAGAATCTGGGCTACCGGGCAACCTTCCCTCTTCTTCTGAATATTGCAGACGAACCTACTTATTTCATTGCACTGAAGGATAATGCAGGTCTGGTAAAAAAATATGCCATGCTGAATATCCAGAAGTATCAGAACGTAGCCATTGGAGATACAGTGAAGCAGTGCGAAAAAACCTACCTGAAAATGATCAAAGGAAACAGCGCGGCAGTAGCCGGAGAAAACACCAAAAAGCTTACAGGCGAGATTAAGCGTATGGCTCAGGGAGTAATCGATGGAAATACCCATTATTATATTGTACTGGAAGGTCATGACGATCTGATTTTTGATGTTCCGATTACAGACTTCCTGGGAATCGTTAAATATGACGTAGGCGACAGGATCACTATTGCCTATAATGAGACAGAACCTGCCAACAGTGTGGTTTCTGTGGAAGGAGATGCGGGAAGCGCTGAGGGAAGTGTGGAAACTGACGGAGGCGGCTCCGGGGATGATACCGCAGCTCCGGGAGAAGAGGAATCCTGAGCAAAATTACTTTGCCCATGATATACTTTACAGTAGCAGGTATTTCAGGAAAATAAAATAACAGAACAGAAAGCTGCCGGACAGCTTTCAGCAGGAAGTGATAACCTGCTGGAGGCTTGTCTGGCAGCTTTTACTTTGCAGGCAGGAAAAAGCTAAAGCCGTCACATTTTTATGTTCTGTGGGGAACAGCTTTTTGTTTGGATTGGGAAGTTTAGCAGTATTGTTATTCCGCAATATAATACATTGCGGAAAATGCAGGAAGCTCTGCCTGATATCTGCCGTCTGTGATCTTTCTGGCAGGGCGGCGGCGCTTCAGGCTGCCTCCGTATGCCTCCAGATCACTGTTAAGAAGCTCTTTGATCTTCTGACAGCCGGGAAGTTTCAGTTCATAGGTCTGAGACCGGTCAGAAAAGTTAAAGACTGCAGTAAGGTGTTCTTTTTTGCTGCTCCGTTCCAATACATAGACGCAGGTCTGTTCCTGGTGGCAGTCAATCCACCGGAAACCGTCTGCCTGGTAATCTTTTTCCCAGAGGGCAGAATGGGTCAGGTAGATTTCATTGAGATCTTTCATAAAACGGGCGAATCCACTGTGAATGGGATAATCCAGAAGCATCCAGTCCTGTTCCCGTTTTTCGTCCCATTCTCTCAGCTGTCCAAATTCATTTCCCATAAAGTTGAGCTTTTTGCCCGGGTGGGCATACATGTACATATAAAGCGCTCTTGCCTGAGGGAATTTGTTGTCGTAATCTCCATTCATTTTCTGGAGGATCGTAGCTTTTCCATGCACTACCTCATCATGGGAAAGAGGGAGAAGGAATCTTGCATCATAGTAATACATCATGGAAAACGTCAGTTTATGGTAATTACTGCTTCGATATTCCGGTCCGGTACGAAAATAGTCAAGGGTGTCGTTCATCCATCCCATATCCCATTTATAGTCAAAGCCCAGACCGCCCTGGGAAACCGGGTCTGTAACCTCGGAAAGGCTGTGGAATCTTCGGCAGCCAGAATCACAGAGGGGTGCATTTCTTTCAGTCCTCTGTTCATGTACTGGAGGAATTCCACTGCGTTGAGGTTTACGCCCCGCGCAGGATCCCCCTGCCAGTAAATAGCCCTGCTGATGGCATCCATACGAAGCCCGTCTATATGAAATTCTTTTATCCAGTAGTTTGCAGAAGACTGCAGGAAGCTCCGTACTTCTCCACGGGAATGCATAAAGTTGCAGCTTCCCCATTCGCTGACACCTACGGCAGAATGAGGATACTCGTACAGAGCTGTCCCGTCATACTGAGCCAGACCATAGCTGTCCAGTGCAAAATGTACCGGTACAAAGTCCATGATCACGCCAATGCCATTCTGATGACAGCAGTCAACAAAATATTTCAGCTGATCCGCAGTGCCGTATCTGGAAGTGGGGCTGAAAAAGCCTGTGGCCTGATAACCCCAGGATTCATCGCAGGGATATTCGTTCAGAGGCATGATCTCCAGATAATTGTAGCCGTTGTTTTTTACATAGGGAATCAGGATTTTTGCCATTTCTTCATAGGTATACCAGGAATCTGCTTTGTCTGATGGCTTTTTAAAGGAACCGAAATGCAGTTCATAAATATTCAGCGGCTTCTGACGGCAGTCCGTGCGGGCTGCCATCCATTCTTCATCGTGGAAAGAATAGCCCTGCTGGTTCCTTATAACAGAGGCTGAGCCTGGACGCAGCTCCATTCCAAAGCCATAGGGATCGCAGTGCTCCACCCGGTTTCCGGATCTGTCATAAATACAGTATTTATACATCATTCCTTCCTTTGTTCCCGGAACAGAAAGCTCCCAGAAATTGCCGTCAGAAACCTTGTGCATGTCCCATTCCTGCCAGTGGTTAAAATCTCCGAATACAGTGATTCGGGAAGCGGCAGGCGCAAAGGTGCGGAATATGGTCGTTCCGTTGTTTATATGAGCGCCAGATAGTCATAGGCATCAAAAATTTTTCCTGTATAGAATCCATAAAAATCCATGATCTTCTCCTTATAGATAATAGACATCAGTTGTGCTTTTGACTATAATATAAAAAACAGTACAGAGAATGTCCACCAACAAAACATTCTGTAAGACGGATAAGCAACCTTTTGATAAAAATGTCGCGTAATATACGAAAGGCAGCTATGAAAAGAGGACAGGCTGGGACATTCGGAAAAAACGGAAAACGAGGGAGAGTATGGATATCAGAATAGAAAAAACAGAAAAAGCCATTAAAAATGCATTTCTGGAGCTGAGGGCAAAAAAGCCTCTGGAAAAGATCACAGTTAAGGAACTGTGCGCTCTTGCATGTATCAATAAATCTACATTTTACAGCCATTACGAGGATATTTTTGCCCTGTCAGAGCTGATGGAGGCAGAAACCATTACCGCTGTAGTAAAAAATATTTCCGCGCAGCAGCAGGATCCTTTCCGGGAGCCTGAGATTTTTACCAGAAATCTTTACATGGCTCTTTTGTCCAGTAATTCTCTGATCGGTATTCTGTTTTCCGGGAAAGAAAAAGCGCGGCTGGGCGACTGTCTGGAAATGGAGCTGAAAAAGCTGATCTGGCAGAGATATCCGGAATATCAGCATGATACAGAGCGGAATATTCTTCTGTCTTTTTGTATACAGGGATGCTTTCACGCATATCTGAACCACAGGGATGAGGATCTGGATGCAGTGGTCCGAGTCAGCGAAAATGTGGTGAGAAACCTCAGACCGCTGTATTTCCGGGAGTAAACATGGAAGAAATTTCAGTGGAAATATTTCGCAGTTCCGGGAAAAGCGATCAGTTTCAGAAAAACGGAACAGATGAAACAGGAAAAGGAGAAAAACATGAGCAGAATATTGCTTTTAGAAGATGATCTGAGCCTGATTAACGGGCTTTCTTTTGCATTCAGGAAACAGGGCTTTGAACTGGCCGTAGCCAGAACGCTCAAAGAAGCAGACAGTTTGTGGGCGGATGGAAAATATGATCTTCTGGTACTGGACGTATCGCTGCCGGACGGCACGGGATTTGAATTTTGCAAAAAAGTGCGGCAGGTTTCCAAAGTGCCTATTATTTTTTTGACAGCGGCTGATGAGGAAATGGACATTATCATGGGATTGGATATTGGCGGAGACGATTATATTACAAAACCGTTTAAGCTGGGAGTGTTAGTTTCCAGAGTAAATGCGCTGCTCCGCCGGGCAAAAGATTTCAGCTCATCAGATACTCAGCTGGAATCAAATGGAATAAAAGTACTTTTACTGCAGGGGCAGGTCTTTAAAAACGGGGAACTGCTGGAACTGACTGCTGCGGAATACAAGCTTCTGTGCCTGTTTATGAGAAATCCCAATATGGTACTTACCAAGGAAAAAATTTTGGGCCAGCTGTGGGACTGCGATGGAAATTACATTGACAGCAGTACCCTTACTGTATATATGAGACGGCTTCGTATGAAGATTGAGGATAATCCCAGCGATCCTCAGATGCTTCTGACAGTCCGGGGAATGGGGTACAAATGGAATGTGACAGGGTGAGGAGCTTTATGAAAATATTTGTAAATAAAGAGATCAGAAAATTGTTTCTTGCATTATCAGTTATCTGGATGGCAGCGCTTCTGCTGACCCAGGGATTCTTATATCGGTACTTCCAGAGGATTTCTTTGTTCCTGTTACTTGTTTTTGCATTGGCAGGAGGATTGATACTGTCAGCGTGTTATTCCTGTTTCCGAACAGGATCAGCTTATGGAACAGGCAGTGTCACAGATCAACGGGTATCTTGACGGCAATCGCAATGCGCGTATTGAGTGTGATGACGAGGGGGAACTGTACCGGCTGTTTCACGCGGTCAATTCTCTGGCAGCGGTCTTAAATGCACATGCAGATAACCGGCTTCGGGAAAAGGAATTTCTGAAAAATACAATTTCGGATATTTCTCATCAGCTGAAAACACCGCTGGCAGCCCTGAATATCTATAACGGGCTGCTTCAGGATGAGGATGTGGATCCGTCTCTGGTAAAAGAGTTTGCAGATTTATCAGAACAGGAGCTTGACCGCATCGAAACACTGGTGCAGAATCTGCTTAAAATCACAAAACTGGATGCCGGTTCCATTATGATTGAAAAGGAAACGGAAAATGTGGCGGATATGATGGGGGACATTGAGCTGCATTTTGCATACAGGGCCAGACAGGAGCAGAAAGAAATCCTTCTGTCCGGCTCAGATAAGGTGATTCTTTTCTGCGATCGTGACTGGCTGTCCGAAGCAATCGGCAACATTGTAAAAAATGCTCTGGATCATACAGAAAAAGGAGATAAGATTCATATCGAATGGAGAGCCTTGCCTTCTGTCGTTCAAATCGTGGTAAAAGACAATGGATGCGGCATTCATCCGGAGGATCTGCACCATATTTTCAAGCGGTTTTATCGTAGCCGTTTTTCCAGGGACAGACAGGGGATCGGTCTTGGACTTCCCCTTGCAAAAGCGATCATTGAGGCACATGACGGCAGCATTGAGGTGGACAGTGAGCCGGGAAGAGGCACGGTTTTTACAATGAATTTTTTAATTCCTACAAAATTGTAGGCTGGCTGTAGGCTGACTGTAATGTTTCAGTGCTATCCTTTGTATTGTAGACAAAAAAGAACATTATCTGTCTGCAGAGCAAAGTTATTGAGAAAGAGGTGTTGCATAATGAATTTATTAGAGGTCAGAAATATCTGTAAGACCTATGGCAGCGGAGAAACTTCTGTAAAGGCACTGAAAGACGTCAGCTTTTCTGTTCCAAGGGGTGAATATGTGGCGGTTGTGGGAGAATCCGGTTCCGGAAAAAGTACCCTTTTGAATATGATCGGTGCTTTGGACATTCCTACTTCGGGAAAGGTGCTGATCGACGGCAAGGATATTTTTTCCATGAATGACCGGAAGCTGACCGTATTCCGGCGCAGGAATATCGGCTTTATCTTTCAGGCGTTTAACCTGATCCCGGAGCTGACAGTGGAACAGAACATGATTTTCCCAATGCTGTTGGATTATCAGAAGCCGGACAGAAAATATCTGGAAGAGCTTCTGACTGTACTGAATTTAAAAGATCGCCGGAATTACCTGCCAAGCCAGCTTTCCGGCGGCCAGCAGCAGAGAGTGGCCATTGGACGCGCGCTGATTACCCGTCCGGCTTTGATCCTTGCAGACGAGCCAACAGGAAATCTGGATACTCAGAACAGCAGCGAGGTGATCGCTCTGTTAAAAGAGGCGTCAAAAAAATATGAGCAGACTATTATTATGATTACCCACAATCGCAGCATCGCCCAGACCGCAGACCGGGTGCTTCAGGTGTCGGACGGAGTGCTTACTGATTTCGGGAGGTGCTGTCAATGAAAAGCTATTTAAGCCTTATTCCGATTTCTGCAAAGGTGCGAAAGAGACAGAACCGCATGACGATGCTGTGTATTATTATTTCGGTACTGCTGGTTACCGCGATTTTCAGTATGGCAGATATGGGAATCCGTATGGAAAAAAAGCGCGTGACAGAAGAGCATGGCAGCTGGCATATTATGCTGAAGGAGCCGACTGAGAAGCAGATTGATCAGATTGCACAGAGGACAGATGTTGCAGCTGTCTCTCATTATGACGCACTGAATGTTGATCTGTCTGCTGACTATACGATTCAGGGAAAAACATGCGTTATTGCAGGCGGCGATCATTCGATTCTCACGGAAATCTATGAGGATCTGACAGAGGGGCAGTATCCTGTAAAAGAGAATGAAATCTTACTTTCCAATGGAGCGAAAGAGTTACTTTCTGTAAATATTGGAGATGTGATTACCATGCATACACCGGCCGGGGATTTTGACTATAGGATTTCCGGTTTTGGAGGAGATGTTACCATTACTACAGATGCCGATGTGGTGGGGACTTTTCTGAGCTGGGATTCCTTTCAGAGTCTGGCAAAAGCAGAAGAAAGCAGGCTTGAGCCGGTATGTTTTGTACGCTTTAATGAAAATATTAATATTCGCAGGGCGATTTCAGAGCTGCGGCAGACCTATGGATTTACTGATGAAATATTATCGGAAAATACGGCTTTGCTGGGAATAACAGGATTCAGCAGTGATTCTTATATTATGGGAAATTATCTTATAGCTGTCATCCTGTTTGTTCTGGTTCTGGCAGCAGGAGTCTTTATGATCGCGGGAAGTCTGAACAGCAGAACCGCAGAGAGAACACAGTTTTTTGGAATGCTCCGATGTATTGGGGCGAGCAGGACCCAGGTTATGCACATAGTCAGACTGGAAGCTCTTTACTGGTGTAAAACAGCTGTTCCGGTTGGTGTGGCTGCAGGTATTGCAGGTACATGGATACTCTGTGCGCTGCTTCGGTTTGGGGCAGGAGCCGAGTTTGTACAGATTCCTCTGTTTGAAATCAGTGGTGTGGGGATCATCAGTGGAATTATTGTTGGAGTTTTGACAGTGCTGTTATCTTCCATTTCTCCGGCAAGACGGGCGGCGGCTGTTTCTCCGGTTGCGGCTGTTACCGGGAATTTTTATGAAAACGGAAACGCATCCCGGCCGGTCAGGAAAAACTTTCTGAAAATTGAGACAGCCCTGGGGATTCATCATGCAGTATCCTCCCGTAAAAACCTGCTTCTTATGACGGGTTCCTTTGCACTTAGTATTATTATGATTTTAAGCTTTTCTGTTCTTGTGCAATGGGTGAATATGGCGCTTACCCCCTTAAGACCCTGGGCGCCGGACGTTTTTTACAGCAGTCCGGATAATCTGTGTGAAATTGAAAAAAGCTTTGTAAATCAGGTGGAAAACCAGCCCTATGTAAAACGCGCGTTGGCAGGATGTATCAAAGCCTTCCGGCAGAATATGAAGGGAAATCAGGACAGATTGATTTGATCTCATATGAAGAAGATCAGTTCCGATGGGCGGCAGAAGACCTGATCGCAGGTGATATATCGGATGTTGCTGAGGGAAACGGCGTACTGACAGTCTATGATAAAAGCAACTCTCTGAAGGTTGGAGACACCATCTGGCTGGAGCAGACAGAGCTTACAGTAGCCGGAGTTCTGGAAGACAGTCCCTTTGATACAACGGATCAGCCAATTGTTATCTGTTCGGAGAGAATGTTTACGGATATTACAGGTGAAGATGCCTATGCTGTTCTTGATGTGCAGCTTTCCTCAAAAGCCTCAGAACAGAATGTGAATGAGCTTCACGCACTGTCAGACGGACATTATGATTTTTATGACAGGATGGCGCAGAATAAAGACACGCAAAATACGTATTTTATGTTCTGTTTATTTGTTTATGGATTCCTGGCAGTGATCACACTGATTACTGTTATTCACACTGTAAACAGTATTTCCATGAGTGTATCTGCAAGAACCAAACAATACGGAGTCATGCGCGCGGTGGGAATGGATGATTTACAGATAAAGAAGATGATCAGTATGGAAACAGCTACATATACGATATTCGGACTTTTTGCAGGCTGCGGTCTGGGTCTGCCCCTGCATTATTTTTTTTATACTCAGATGATTACAGATTATTGGGGAACCCAATGGCAGCTTCCTTCAGCATCCGTTGCAGGAATACTGGCGCTGCTTGTGATCGTTTCACTTCTTGCACCGTTTCTTCCGGCAAAGCGCATCTGTAATATGCCCATTACAGCAACGATCAATGAATTGTGATTGCTTGTTGGCATCTCGACTATCGTCTCCTTTTGTGCTATAATTCACTATTATGCGACCACAGAAGGAGGCATTTTTTATGGGCGGACAAAAGCCTGAAAAAACAAAAAAACGTATATGCATCGGTATTCTTGCCCATGTAGATGCCGGAAAAACGACCTTATCCGAAGGGCTTCTTTATCTTTGCGGAGAAATACGAAAGCTGGGAAGAGTGGATCATGGAGATGCCTTTCTGGATACTTATGAGCTGGAGAGGGAACGGGGAATTACTATATTTTCCAAGCAGGCGCGGCTGAAAACAGAAGAGATGGAGATCACGCTTCTGGATACTCCGGGCCATGTGGATTTTTCTGCGGAAATGGAGCGTACCCTTCAGGTGCTTGACTATGCGATACTGGTAATAAACGGCATGGACGGCGTACAGAGCCATACCATGACTTTGTGGCGGCTTCTGGAAAGATATGAGATTCCGGTGTTTCTTTTTGTAAATAAAATGGATCAGCAGGGAACAGATCATGATGCTCTTCTCAGGGACCTCAGAAAACGTCTCAACGAAAACTGCATGGATTTTGCCTGTCTGACAGAGGATAACAGTGAAAGAGCTGTCGGTGACGATAAAACAGAGAGTATGAAATCCGGAACAGACACATCAGAAGACCTGGATGACCTTATGGAAAATCTTGCCATGTGTGAGGAAGAGCTTCTGGAAACCTATCTGGAAACAGGAGAGGTTGCTCACAGAGAAATCTGCCGTCTGATCGTGCAGCGGAAGGTATTCCCCTGCTGGTTTGGTTCTGCTCTTAAAATGCAGGGAGTTCAGGAATTTCTTCAGGGACTGGAAAGCTATACTATGGAGCGGGCTTATCCCCGGGAATTTGGGGCAAGAGTATTTAAGATCGCCAGAGATCCTCAGGGAGTGCGGCTTACCTATCTGAAGATCACAGGAGGAGATCTGAAGGTCAAAACGATTTTGGATGAGGAAAAGATCGATCAGATCCGTATTTATTCCGGTTCTAAATATGAACTGGTCCAGGAGGTTTCGGCAGGAGATATCTGTACAGTGACCGGACTTACAAAAACTCATCCGGGTCAGGGGCTTGGCACAGAGCAGGAGTCGGTTCTTCCTGTTCTGGAGCCTGTTCTCAATTATCAGATCATACTTCCTGAGGGATGTGATGTTCATGAGATGCTGAAAAAACTGAAACAGCTGGAGGAGGAAGAGCCGCAGCTTCATATAGTGTGGGACAGTGTTCTGGGAGAAATCCATGCCCAGTTAATGGGAGAGGTTCAGATCGAAATCCTGAAAAGTATGATCTGGGAACGCTTTCATGTGGCAGTGGAATTTGGCGCAGGAAGTATTGTATACAAAGAGACCATTGCAGAGGCTGTGATCGGTGTGGGACATTTTGAGCCTCTGCGCCATTATGCGGAAGTACAGCTGCTTATTGAACCGGGAGAGCCGGGAAGCGGCTGTCAGTTTTTTACTGCCTGCAGTGAGGATGTTCTTGCCCGTAACTGGCAGAGACTGATCCTTACCCATCTGGAGGAAAAGGAGCATCTGGGAGTTCTGACAGGCTCTGCCCTGACAGATGTGCAGATCACTCTTCTGACCGGACGGGCTCATGCGAAGCATACAGAAGGCGGAGATTTCCGTCAGGCAACCTACCGGGCAGTGCGTCAGGGACTGAAAAAGGCCAAAAGTATTCTTCTGGAGCCTTACTATGAATTTCGGCTGGAGGTTCCCGCAGAGATGATCGGCAGGGCAATGTCCGATGTTCAGAAAATGCAGGGGAAATTCAATCCGCCGGAAACAGACGGTGATATGGCTGTTCTTACAGGTATGGCAGCAGTTTCATCCATGAGGGATTATCAGAAAGAGGTCATTTCCTACACAGGAGGAAGAGGAAGGCTTTTCTGCAATCTGAAGGGATATGCGCCCTGCAGAAATCAGGAGGAGCTGGTAATGGCTTCCGGCTATGATTCCGAGCGTGATCTGGAAAATCCTACCGGTTCGGTGTTCTGCGCCCACGGGGCAGGCTTTGTGGTTCCCTGGGATCAGGTGGAGAATTATAAGCATCTGGACTGCGGCGCGGATGCAGAGAAGCTGGCACAGGATACAGAAAACTGGTATGAGATTCCGGAACAGGAGACATCAACGGAGAGTTTTACCGGGATGCCCGCAGGCGGTCAGAACAGGACAGGCAGCGGAAAAGGGCGAAAAGGCCAGAAGGGCCTTTCCTACAGCGGAAGCTATGAGGAGGAGCAGGAGCTTCAGGCGATTTTTGAGAGAACCTTCGGGGCCGTAAAAAAGGAACGGTTTACTCCATCCAGAACAGTGGGAAGAACTTCTGAGAGTACGGTCCGCTATCGGGCAGGAAAGCCCCGCAGGGAAGAATATCTTCTTGTGGACGGATACAATATTATTTTTGCCTGGGAGGAACTTCGGGAGCTTGCAAAGGAAAATATTCATGCTGCCTGCGATAAGCTGATGGATATTCTCAGCAATTATCAGGGCTACCGGAAATGTACTCTGATCCTTGTGTTTGACGCCTATAAGGTGGAGGGCCATGCAGAGGAAGTGATTCCCTATCACAATATTTTTGTGGTATATACAAAAGAGGCGGAAACTGCGGATCAGTATATTGAAAAAACAGTTCACAGAATCGGCCGTCAGTATCAGGTGACAGTGGCAACCTCTGACGGGCTGGAGCAGGTGATCATTATGGGACAGGGCGCTCACCGGATTTCTGCCATGGGATTAAAAAAAGAGATCGAGGATGCGGAAAAGGCTGGAAAACAGGAATGGAAAGCCCGACGCCAGAGCAGCAAAACTTATCTGTTTGATCAGGTATCCGAGGAGCTTTCCGCTCGTCTGGAAAAGGTACGGATGGGACAGGAAGAGCTGTAAAATAAGACAGATGAAGGTTGGGAAACAGGCATATGGAAAAGAACAGTATGGAACAGACAAACACGGAAAACCGCCTGCTTCAGCTTCTTCTGGAAACAGGAGAGCGGCTTATGGCCTCCGGAGCGGAGGTAAAAAGAGTAGAAGATACGCTGGAACGTATTGGAGTGGCATACGGAGCCGAGAGGATGAATGTATTTGTGATTACATCCAGTATTGTAATCACTCTGGAAAGAAGCGACGGAACTCTTTTGACTCACACAAGACGGATCACAAAATCAGGCACAGACTTCCTGGCACTGGAACGTATTAATGCACTGAGCAGAGAATGCTGCAAGGAGCCGCTGCCTCTGGATTTGTTTGAGCAGCGTTTACGGGAATGCGTTCCTCCTAAAAAACAGTGGCAGATGTATCTGGGAAGTGTTCTTGCTGCGGGAAGCTTTGCTGTGTTTTTTGGAGGAAGCTTTGCAGACGGGCTGGCAGCAGCCGTTTTTGCAGTCATCATCTGTCTTTTTCAGGAAAAAGGCGCACAGCTTCTGGCGAATAATGTAATGTTTAACCTGGTGTGTTCCTTTTTTACAGGTACATTGATCTGCCTGACGGTAAAGTTTCTGCCGTTTTTTCACGCAGATAAGATTATGATCGGGGATATTATGCTGCTGATACCCGGAATTGCTATCACAAATTCAATCCGCGATATGCTGATGGGAGATACGATTGCAGGAATTATGCGGCTGATTGAAAGTATTTTGTGGGCCGGAGCCCTTGCCAGTGGCTTTATGGCTTCTATATGGATGGTGGGAATATGAAAGAAGTGATTTTGCAGCTTGCTATGGCGTTTATGGGATCTCTGGGATTTTCCATGATCTTCCGGCTTCGAAGAAGCCTCTGGATGGCCGGTTCTCTTGGTGGAGCCCTGTGCTGGGGATGTTATCTTCTGATGTTTGATGTGACACAGCATATTTTTGCTTCAGGCCTTGTGGCATCTGCTTTTGCGGCAGTTTACGCAGAGATATTTGCGCGGAAAAAAATGGCGCCAACGCTTTTGTTTGTAATACCTTCAGTGGTGCCTCTGATTCCGGGAAGCTCTCTGTATTATACAATGAGCGCTGCTGTCAGCGGAAATACCAGAGAGATTTCTGAATACGGAAGTCTGACGCTTCAGTACGCTCTTTCCATTGCGGCGGGAATCAGCATTGTCTGGACGTTCTGTTCTATCTGGAGACGGTACCAGACAATGAACTATATAAAAAAACATTCTGATTAGGAGCTTCGGCTCCTTTTTTTATTTATTAGGAAATTAGTACATTTTGTACTAGTTTCTGAATAAACAAAAAACGCTCCACGAGGATGCGACCAGATGCATGCGGAATATGACTGCCCATGCAGTCTGCATCTGGCGCGCAAAGCGGAACAAGTCCCTCAAGGATTGAGGGATTTAGGAAGTTCGAAGCGGATCTTTTCTCTTTTGTTCTTTGAAAATTATCAGAAAAATATTGACTTTTTACAGGAAAAGATATATTATGATGATATCAAAAAGATATCAAATTAATTCTGTTTCCGAAAAGAGGGAACGGAGAGGAAACGTAAATACAGGAGGGCCTGTATTTGCGAAAAGCAGGGAGGAAAGAGATTATGGCAGAAGTAAAATTTACGGAAGAAAAGAAGCTTAAGGCTGCGCCGGGATTTCCCATGGCAGTTGCGTCACTGCTGGTGACTCTGGCGGGAATTCCCATGTATGTTCTGGGAGCTACCTGGTTTGGGGCAGATAAGCCGGCTGGCGGAGTGGTTCTTGCAGTTTGTATTGTGCTGGGCGTACTTTTGAATGTTGGCGGAATTATTATGTTCTGCGGACTGAAGGTAATCCATCCAAATGAGGCTCTTGTGCTGACTTTGTTCGGAAGCTACTATGGAACACTTTATAACGAGGGATTTTACTGGATCAATCCTTTCTGTGAAACAGTAGGCCCGGCAGCGCAGACTATTGATAATGAGGAAAAGCAGAGTAATGCAAAATCCGGTTCCATTAACATTAATTTAAGCGGCGGAGGCGCGAGGGCAGCATCCAAGGCAGTTTCTCTTAAAACCATGACTCTGGACAATAAACGCCAGAAGGTCAATGACGAGCTGGGCAATCCGGTAGAGATCGGTACCATTGTGATCTGGAAGGTTGCAAATGCCACCAAGGCAGTTCTGAATGTAGAGCAGTATGCAGAATTTCTTTCGATCCAGTGTGATGCAGTTACCAGAAATGCTGCAAGAAATTATCCTTATGACAATGGCGACTGCGGCGAAAAGACTCTTCGGGGAAGCTGTCAGGAAATTGCGGATATCATGCAGGCAGAGCTTCAGTCCAAGGTTGAGGAAGCCGGACTTGAGATTCTGGACGTAAGGATCACCCATCTGGCATATGCTCCGGAAATCGCTGCTGCAATGCTTCAGAGACAGCAGGCTGCGGCAATCATTGACGCCCGTCAGAAAATCGTGGAAGGAGCCGTGGGTATGGTGGAGATGGCTTTGAATCAGCTCAGTGAAAACAATGTGGTGGAGCTTGATGAAGAACGCAAGGCAGCTATGGTTAGCAATCTTCTTGTAGTACTTTGCGGAAATAAAGATGCGCAGCCTATTGTCAACAGCGGCTCAATCTATTAATATAGAAAGTAAATAAGTAAAGGAGGCGGAAGCCATGCCGGCTGCATCAAAAGAAAAAACAAAAAAGCAGATACCACTGAGGGTTTCCGCCTCTCTTTATAATGAACTGGCTCAGTGGGCGGAGGACGACTTCCGTTCCATTAACGGTCAGATTGAATTTCTGCTGACAGAGTGCGTAAAGCACCGTAAGAAAAAAAACAGAGACATTCCGGAGAAATGAAATACCGGACAAAATAACAGGATATCTTCTGGCAGACAGGGAAAACCCCGGAAACTGTCAGAGGGTATTTTTTTGTGCAAATTCAACCAAAAATAATCCTGAATTTTGTGAATTAGTTTGATTGATTTTGGATGATTATAACTGTATACTATGAAACATAAAGAGAAATAACTGAAATAACTTCAAACTCAGTCATACATTAAATGAAAATTATTGTAAGGAGAGGTGAAAAAATGATCTGTACAGTTACTTTTAATCCGTCTCTGGATTACATTGTAGATGTGGAAGATTTTAAGCTGGGGCTTACCAACAGGACAAGCTCAGAGTTGATTCTTCCCGGGGGAAAGGGAATCAATGTGTCCATAGTTCTCAGGAATCTTGGAATCTGCAACAGAGCTTTGGGATTTACCGCAGGCTTTACCGGAGATGAGATTATCCGCAGACTTCAGGAAATGGGAGTGGAATCGGATTTCATCAGGATTGAAAGGGGAATTTCCCGAATTAACCTGAAGCTGAAATCCATAGACGGAACAGAGATCAACGGAGCAGGACCGGATATCAGCCCGGAGAGAGTGGAGGAGCTGATGGAAAAACTTGACAGCCTGAAGGAAGGAGATGTTCTGTTTCTCGCAGGAAGCATCCCGGCTTCCATGCCTGATGACATGTATGAGCGGATTATGAAAAGGCTGGAGGGAAGAGGCGTGATGACTGTGGTGGATGCCACAAAAGATCTTCTGGTAAAGGTTCTGAAATATCATCCTTTTCTTGTAAAGCCCAATAACCATGAGCTTGGTGAGATCTTTGGCGTGGAGTTAAAGACGAGAGAGGACGTTGTTCCATATGGAAAGAAACTGCAGGAGATGGGAGCGGAAAATGTTCTGATCTCCATGGCAGGGGAGGGAGCAGTTCTCATCGCTGCAAACGGACAGGTTTATAAGAAACCGGTTCCCACAGGTACGCTTGTAAACGGCGTTGGCGCAGGAGATTCCATGGTGGCAGGCTTTATGGCAGGCTGGATGGAAAAAAGAGATTACCGCCATGCTTTTTACATGGGAATCGCAGCAGGCAGCGCCAGTGCCTTTTCAGAAAATCTGGCCACAGGCAAAGAGGTAGAAGCGGTTTACCGTCAGGTAGCCGGACAAAAACAGGAGGGGGAAAACATATGAGGATCACAGATCTGCTTGACAGAAGAAGCGTATCGCTGAGTGCAGCACCAAAGAGTAAATCAGAGGCTCTTGATATGGCTGTAGACCTTATGGTAAAGAGTGAAAAAATCAGCGACAGGGAAGCCTACCGGAAACAGGTATATGCAAGAGAACAGGAAAGTACAACAGGAATCGGAGAAGGAATTGCCATTCCACATGGTAAATGTGACGCAGTACAGAAGCCCGGTCTTGCTGCAATGGTAGTAAAGAACGGAGTGGAGTTTGAAGCCCTTGATGACGAGCCTGTGACTCTTCTGTTCCTGATCGCAGCTCCAAATACAGAAGATAATATCCATCTGGATGTGCTCAGTAACTTTCTGTTATGCTGATGGATGAGGAATTTACCGCCTCTCTGAGAAACGCACAGTCTGTAGATGAGTTTATGGAAATTATTGACAAAGCTGACGATGAGAAAAAAGATATTGATGAGAGACTGGCTGATACGGGAAGCGCAGATGAGGGACAGGTAAAAATCCTGGCAGTTACCTCCTGTCCTGCCGGAATTGCCCACACCTATATGGCGGCAGAAGGAATTGAAAAAGCGGCAAAGGCCAGAAACTGTTTTATCAAGGTGGAGACAAGAGGCTCCGGCGGAGCCAAAAACGTTCTTACAGATCAGGAGATCCAGGAGGCTGACTGCATTATCGTGGCGGCGGATGCACAGGTTCCCATGGAACGTTTTGATGGAAAGAAGCTGATCGAATGTCAGGTTTCTGACGGAATCAGCAAGGCGGATGCCCTGGTGGAAAGAGCCATTGCAGGGGATGCTCCTGTATATCACGCAGCAGCAGGAGCATCGAATTCTTCGGCGGCAGCAAAGGCAGGCGGAGGCGCCGGCCACAAAATATATACGCAGCTCATGAACGGCGTTTCCCATATGCTTCCTTTAGTAGTGGGCGGCGGCATTCTGATTGCCCTTGCTTTTTTGATTGACGGTCTCAGTGTGGATCTGAATTCTCTCCCTGCGGACCAGAGAGCAAACTTCGGTACCATTACTCCGGTGGCCGCTGTTCTCAAGAACATCGGCGGAACAGCGTTTGGCTTTATGCTTCCGATACTGGCAGGCTTTATTGCCATGGCCATCGGCGACAGACCGGCTCTTGCAGTAGGTCTTGTAGGCGGAATGATCGCAGCAAACGGAAAATCCGGTTTTCTGGGAGCTCTTTTTGCAGGCTTTCTTGCAGGCTATCTGATCCTCGGGCTTCGCAAAATCTGCGATAAGCTACCGGAAGCCCTGGAAAAGATCGCCCCTGTTCTGATCTATCCGGTTGTGGGAATTCTCGTAATGGGACTTTGTATGACTTTTGTTGTGGAACCCTTAATGGGCGGATTGAACACCGGATTAAATAATGCCTTGACAGGCATGGGAAATACAAGTAAAGTAATTTTAGGACTTATTCTTGGCGGTATGATGGCTATTGATATGGGCGGTCCTTTTAACAAGGCAGCTTATGTGTTTGGCACAGCGTCCATTGCAGCAGGCAATTATGATATTATGGCAGCTGTTATGATCGGAGGAATGACACCTCCATGTGCCATTGCCCTGGCAAGCCTGCTTTTCAAAAACAAATTTACTAAAGAAGAGAGAGAGGCGGCGCCTACTAACTTTATTATGGGTCTGGCATTTATCACAGAGGGAGCGATTCCTTTTGCGGCATCTGATCCTCTCCATGTACTTCCGTCCTGTATCATCGGTTCAGCAGTGGCAGGCGCTGTTTCCATGATGTTTGACTGTACACTGATGGCTCCTCACGGAGGAATTTTCGTATTCCCGGTTGTGGGAAACACAATTGGCATGTATGTGGTTGGCTCTTGTGGCAGGTACGTTGATCTCGCCGTCCTTCTGGGAGTGTTAAAAA
>ENA-OPYY01000054-OPYY01000054.1-human-gut-metagenome-genome-assembly--contig:-NODE-54-length-49280-cov-1.490041_pt1 | contig 49280 bp, 68 predicted proteins | sample MGYA00242472_ERZ504481 | MGnify/ENA primary metagenome ERZ504481 (study PRJEB26092, sample SAMD00036265) | human gut metagenome | host: Homo sapiens | study: EMG produced TPA metagenomics assembly of...
AAAATTTTTATCCAACTGATAGGTGATAGAATTAAAGAAGGTGTTTTACATTGGATAAAGATGTATCAAACATTGGCGTGTATTTTGTTTTTAATGTTTTTGGAGGAACAGTCAATATTTTTAATGATACAGTTACTACAATGCTCAACGAAGGCTCTACCGCACTGCCATGGGAACCCTATACTGGCGGCAAACCATCCCCCAGTCCAGAGTATCAGCAGGAGATAGTGAGTGCTGGTGAGAGCGGCACAATCAACGTCTCTATTTCCGACAGCGGAAGTCAGAGCCAATCCCTCACCCTCGCCACTCCTAACGGTTTACCCGGAATTCCAGTGACGAAAGACGGCAACTACACAGATGCAGACGGTCAGCAGTGGGTGTGCGATGAGATTGATCTGGAGCGCGGGAAATATGTCCAGAGAGTTGCTGAGAAAGAAGTATCGGAAATTACCTGGTCAGGAGCAGGAGCGTGGGGTAACACTGATGATTATAAAACGTTGGCATTCTATGCATACATTGACGGCAGTAATATCAACGAAGATTGGGATGCTGTAAAAAACTACGGAATCTGCAATTATGCAACCATAACAAGTAATGTATTTAACAATTCTATAATTGGTTTCACGTTGGGGGATTATATTGCTTTCCGAGTTCTGCGGAGTTTACTGCCGGACTGGGATGAAAACAATCCAAGCAATGATCCGTGGGTTAACTGGCTGAAAGCGAGAAAAGAAGCAGGAAACCCAGTAATTGTGCGGTATGCTCTCAAAACCCCCATCGAGCGTGACCTCACCCCTGAAGAGATTACTGCCTACAAGGCCCTCCATACCAACTATCCAACCACGGTAATCAGTAATGACGCAGGGGCGCACATGGAAGTGGCGTATGTGGCTGATACCAGAAATTATATTCAAAATCTGGAACAGCGTTTAAGTGCCAAATTAGTGAATATCCAGTCAGCTCTGATTAGTCAGAAAATTTCTGGGGGGGGGGTATAAAAGTAACTGACAGTTCCAGGGTGCCGGTTGTGCGGTTCGCTATGTGGGGTAAAACGAAGCAGGTGCGGACGAGTGGGAAGAATCTGTTTGATATTAACAGTTTAAAAAAATATGAGGTAGACAATAACGATTTAAAAACATCTGTCGATAATGACAAAATAGTCTTGGAAGGAAAGGGAGTTACGACAACGGAAGTAATTTTCTTCTGTTTGAATAAAACTGATGATTTATTAAAACTTAATCCCGGAAAATATACACTTTCTTTTAAAAGTAATATGCCGATGGGAACTGCTCATAAAAGTAAGACTGTCGAGGCCTTTGCTATTATTAAAAAAGCTGATGGTTCGAGTGATTATTCATCAACTGGAAACAAAGGATGGACAACATTTGATATTGCAGAAGGCGATATGATGTATTTTCGTTTTGATATCAATAACGGAACTATGACGGCTGAATTTTATGATATCCAATTGGAATACGGTTCTTCTGTCACTGCCTATGAACCTTATACTGGCGGTCAACCTTCTCCATCACCAGATTATCCTCAGTCCATCGAGTTGGCAGACCAACCCATCACCGTCACGATTAAGGGCGGTACGGAGAGCCAGTCCATCATTTTAACGCCGCCCAGACCATTTACCAAGTGGGACAAACTGGAAAAGGTAAATGGTGTGTGGTGCTGGGTATATCAGCATAAGGTGCTGTCGGGAACAGAGATGGCGAAAAATTCAAGGGGGCTTCATACATCTGGTGCACTTATGGTAAATGTTTCAGGGCTTGGAATTGCGGAAAATCAAGACAATTCTGTGTGCAATAAACTTATTTGCCCCACAAAAAGTGTAGCTTCGCTTGCATATGGAGAGTTCCGAATTTTATATGGAAATATTTATCTCAAAATTGATGGAGTTACAACAATTGAAGAGGGAAGACAGTGGCTCGAATCCAATGACATTATAATCATTGCACAGGCTTCCGCACCCGAGTACATCCCCCTTGCTGCATCCGAACAGGCCCAGCTCAACGCCCTCACCATGTATGCGGGCACTACCGAAATCACCAACAACGGCGGCTGTACCATGGATTTAACCTACACCGCAGATACCAAAACCTATATTGATAACAAGTTAGCGGCTATCAGTGCCGCAGTATTGGAGGTATAAATGTACGATATTGTAAAAAATGTTATTATATCAGGTGATTTTAGATTATCTGATATGCAGACTAAAATTGATACTCTCTGGGTACAGGGAGATTTGACTGAAGATGAAAGAAATGAGTTAATCGCTATCATGAAACAGTATGTCAAACCGGAATCAGAAGCTCCAGAACAGATAGAATTGTACAAGCAGCTACTTGCAAAATATGAATCTCTGGATGAGCGTGTGACCAAGTTGGAAAATGGCGGTGTGACACCAGAACCACCTACAGGCGTAGAAATCCCTATCTGGGAGCCTTGGGACGGCATCAGTAATCAGTACCAATATGGAGCTGTAGTTACAGTCGATCAGAAATATTACATTAGTGTACATCAGGGACAGAATACTTGGATGCCGGGTAGCATGGGAACGGAAGGACTATGGAAGGAGATCAGTAAAGAAGATGCGGAGGCTGTAATATCCGGCACGAAAACACCGGATCAGGTGGTTAAGGGAGAATAAGGTATGGAGATAAGACGAGAGATTAAGCAGATAAATTGTTACGCAGGTCAAAACCGCCCAGCATGGATCGTGATCCACGAGACGGACAACTACAAGATGGGTGCAGGTGCACTTAAACACTCCGAAGCCCATCGAAACGGCAACCTGTCCACCTCTGTCCACTGGTATGTAGACGATACGGTGGCAGTGCAGACCTTAGATTACAGAGACGGGGCCTATGCAGTAGGTAGGCAGTACGGTACGCCTCTGGTGCCGGGAGTAACCAACACCAACAGCATTAACATCGAGATCTGCGTCAATCCGGACTCTGATTACGATCAGCCCGGGCAAACTGCATTGAGCTGGTAAGGCAGATCATGGCAGAGACGGAGATTGATGCCGATCATGTAATCCGGCACTACGATGCCAAGCGCAAGCACTGTCCCCGTAAGATGCTGGATCAGCCGCAGTTATGGACAGGCTTCAAAGCAGCGTTGGAGGAGCCACAGAGAAAATCAGGCTGGCAGCAGGAAGATGGCGGTTGGCGGTATTATCTTGGCAACGGTCAGCCAGTCCGTAATGACTGGTACTGGCATGAGGGTAAGTGGTACTGGTTTGATGGCTCCGGTATGATGGTACATGACGTCTGGTACAAGTACAAGGATCATTGGTACTACCTGGGAGCAGACGGTACTATGGTAACAGGCCAGCAGACCATAGACGGTAAGTGGTACATCATGGATACTGAGGGCCGGATGATTACAGAGCCGGTGATACTGACGCCGGATCAGGATGGGGCGCTGAGATGGCCAGGGCTGGTGGAATAAAGCAAAGAAAAAGAGGGCCAATATACCTGAGGCCCTCTCTGTATCTAATATTAGATTATAAAGTTAATAAGTATTTTATCTTCTCTTCGTCGGTAGGAACAACCTCGATGATATCACCTGGCTGCATTTTGCACATAATACATATTTTATTAAGAGTTTCCAGAGTAATGCTTTTCCCTGACCTTATATTTTGCATAGTTTGCGAGGGAAGTAGCTTATCATGCTGGATTCTTGTTTGACTATATCCGTGTTTCTTTAATTCCTCGAATATATCTATCTTATATTTAATCAATGGTTTCATCTCCTTTCATTTATATAGTATCATTTCTTCTTTTTTGAGTCAATAAATTATTCTAATTTTAGATAAAAACTATTGACATTAAGCTAATATTAGAATATAATAATGGTGTAATAAAGAAAACGGAGGAAATAGAAATGAAAAAATATGACTTAAGCAATATTATGAAGCAGGCTTGGAAGATGGTTAAAGAAATCGGATTGACTATTTCCGCCGCACTTAAAAAATCTTGGCAGGAGGCAAAGAAGATGAAAGATGAAGTTAAGAATGTAGTGGTAAAGAGTTTTTATGATTACAATGCACGTCGGTATGGCACACCGTGGGTGACTGTGATGGACGAGCAGGGTAAATACGATTTTACCAAAAGAATCGGAACTTTTACCGGCAACGCTGATGATGGCGGGGATTTGATTGTATACGCTCCCGTAGTTGGCCAGGTATATGGTTACGGTCAAAAAGATTACCGCGGTAACAACACCATTAAACGGTTTTGCGTGTGGACCGAAAACGGTTTTGCAGAGTGTGATAAGATGGGTAAAATAAAGGAGGCGTAATCGATGAAAGAAATCAGCAGGAAGGAAATAGAACAGCAGGTTCGAGAGGAGCTTAAGGAAGCGAGAGCGTTCTGCTCTTATGGTTATGGAAGGTATTACACGATGATGATTGATTTATCAGATGGGAGCATTTGGTCAGATCACTTCCTGGATTGCGAGACTTGGAAAGAGTATCACAGTGAAAACATCGTGAGATTAAGTACCAATGGCATGATTGATAATGTGGACAGTGCGTATATTGATGATGCCGTTGATAAGTTGACCACAGCAGGATGGATTGTCAAAAATAAGCGGCTGCGTAACCGACCAAAGTACACCGCAACCGCTACCAACTAAGGGCAGCTTCATTATAACATAGCTGCCTCTAACATTACAAGGAGAGCTGAATGAAAAAGAAAGAAGTAATAGTGGCTATATATATTAGGGTCAGCACCTTAGATCAAGCAAGGGAAGGTTATTCTTTGAAAATGCAAGAACAGACATTGCGTGAGTGGTGCAAAGAAAAAGGATATATCATTTATGATCTGTATGCCGACAGAGGCATAAGTGGAAAAGATTTTAATCATAGGCCTGATATGTTGCGCTTGATGCGTGATGCAAAGGATGGGTGCTTTAATTCTGTGGTATTCTGGGCTTTGAGTAGATTTACCAGAAGCGTACAGGATTTGTATAATACATTAGATAAGTTCCAAAAATGGGGGGTGTCCATGGTGTCTTATACAGAGGCATTTGACACGTCTACACCTATGGGACGGGCTATGATCGGAATAGTCGGAGTCTTTGCGCAGCTGGAAAGAGAAATTACCAGCGAAAGAGTAGCGGCTGCTATGCAGATGCGAGCAGCGCAAGGGAAACGAACCTGCAGTGAGATTTTGGGATATGATAAAAAAGGAAAAGACAGCTTTTCGGTCAATCCCCAAGAAGCAGAATATGTTAAATTTTGTTTTGAGAAATATTTGGAAAGAAAAAACCTGTCAGAAGTGGCTGAGTTATGTCGGCAACATGGTTATCGTGGAAAGCGCGGAAAAGAACCATGTGCATGGACGGTTTCCGTTATTTTGAGCCGTCCACAATACTGTGGATATAATCCGTATTGCGGAGAATATTATAAAGGGGATTACGATCCCATAATATCGATAGAAACATACAACAAAGTACAACGATTGTTGGAAAGACAAGGCAAAATAGTAGGACGAAATAGAAGAAAGAGACTTATGCATTTATAATATTCAAGACGATATAGGTATCTGGGGGTAATATAAAAAGCGGCTGCCAAATAAAGCAGTCGCTTTTCTTGAAAAATCCACTTATGAGCCAAAGCTCAACATAACAAAAAATATAATAAAACTTAAATCCACAATGCGGTGATGCATTGACAAGGTACTTGAAGTATAATACTGATTCTTGCGGATGTCAAGGGAATTTGGAAATGATATTCGCATAGGAAGCCATATCTAAATTATTGCAGTATGGAAGCGACTACCAATGAATGGTATCTGCTTCTATTTTTGTTTATACTCACTTTTTTATTATGCGTTTGGATCGGATCATCGTGGGAGAGGTAAGAGGCGCCGAGGCTCTGGATATGTTGCAGGCTATGAACACAGGCCATCCGGGTTCTCTCTCAACGGGCCACAGCAATTCAGCCAGAGATATGCTGAACCGTCTGGAAACTATGGTTTTAATGGGGAGCCAGACTGCCGCTGGAGGCGGTCCGAAGCCAGATCGCTTCGGCTTTGGATATTCTGGTTCATCTGGGACGGCTGGGAGACGGAAGCAGAAAGGTACTTTCCATTGTGGAGGTAAGAGGTATATCTATGGGAGAAATAGAAACAGAGGAGCTGTACAGATATGACAGAGAAACAGGGCGGCTTGAAAAGACGGGTGAACTTAAAAATAGGGAAAAGCTTGGAGATACAGGAAATTGTTAGGACAAAAGGGAAAAAATGGGAGAAAACTGCCGTGAAAACCGGGAGAAAAGGGCAGCCAGGCAGGAGGATTTCCCTGCGGGGCAGCCCGAAGCCCCGGGCTCCGGATGGAGAGGATTACCGGGTTTACCGTTTGTCTGCTAAAGAATATATGGGGCTTTCGGCAATCGGACTGGGGCTTTGCGGTCTTACTGCCTATGTGTTTTACCGGAGTTTTTTTGCCTTTATTCTCCTTATGCCTCTTGGTTTTTTGTATCCTATTTATAAAAAGAAGGATCTGAAAAAGAAAAGGCTGCGGCAGCTGACGCTGCAGTTTAAAGAGGCGATCCAGGTTTTATCTTCTTTTTTAAGCGCAGGATATTCGCTGGAAAATGGTCTTTTTATGAGCGTGCGGGAATTGGAAGCGCTGTACGGAAAAGACGCTATGATCACAGAAGAATTTGAACGTCTGGCAGCAGGGGTTCGGATGAACCGGCCGGTGGAGCAGCTTCTTGCCGAATTTGGAGAACGGAGCGGGATTCAGGATGTGGATCACTTTGCTCAGGTATTTGGAATGGCCCGCAGAAGCGGTGGGGAGCTGGTAGAGATCATCCGGCAGAGCGCGGGGGTAATCCGGGATAAGATCCAGGTTCAGGAAGAAATACAGACCATGACAGCGGCACGGATCTTTGAACAGAAAATCATGAATGGCATTCCTTTTGGAATGATTCTCTATATTGATTTCACCTCTCCGGGATTTTTTGACATTATGTATGGAACCTGGATGGGAAGACTGATTATGACCTTATGTCTGGCTTTTTATATGGGAGCAGTCATGCTGTCTGGAAAGATTCTGGATATTGAGATATAAGGGGGCAAAGAATTGAAGAAATGGAGTGGGAGAAGGGAAGGCTTCTGGAAAAGGGAAACAATGTCACGCTGGAAAAAGCAGCTGGCATGTGCGGCCGCAGGACTGTTTTTAGGTATTTTAGCCCAGTATTCAGGGGGATTTGATCCGGTTTTAAAGGACGGATACATTTTAAACAGAAATCCTTTGGGACAGGAAGAAGAGACATATCTGCTGGAAGTAAGGGGGCTGGCAGACAGCAGGGAGCCGGAGCGTCTGGAACTGATCCTTGAGGCAGAGCAATATACAGAGAAGGAGGCTGAGGCAGTTTATGAGCAGGTTATAGGGGAACTTCCGGGGTATATTTTAGGGGATAATCCTTCACTGGAAGAGGTGCGGCTGCCTTTAAAGCTTATTTCAGAGCTCCCGGAATATGGGGTAGATTTAAGCTGGCGGTCCGGCTCTCCTGATCTTTTAGGATCAGACGGACAGATACATGGGGAGGGAGTGCCGGAGCAAGGGGAGCAGGCAGTGCTTTTTGTGCGGCTCACAGACGGGAACTGGCCCAGAGAATATGAAATTCCTGTAAGGATAAAACCGCCTCTTATGACGCCGGTTCAGAGGGCTGCAAAAGATCTGGAAGAGCAGATAAAAGAGATGGAGCAGGACAGTCGGTATGAAAGTGCATTTTCCCTGCCTCAGTTTCAGGAGGGGAATCGGCTGAGCTATGATATTCCGGGAGGGCTTCCGCCCATCCTTTCTCTTACGGCACTTGGTCTGGCGGGAGCGTTTTTGATAACGCTTAAGGAAACGGTGGATCTGAAAAAACAGGAGGAACGCCGCAGACAGCAGATGCTCCTTGACTATTCAGAGGTTTTATCGCGTCTTATCATTTTTCTGGGGGCAGGAATGAGTATCCGAAGTGCCTGGGAACGGATTGCTGTTGATTACCGCCGGTCGGTGGAACATGGGGTGCACCAGAAGCGGTATATATATGAAGAAATGGTTCTGACGGAGAGCCAGTTAAAAAAGCGGTGTTTCTGAAAGTCAGGCATTTTATGAATTTGGAAGCCGCTGTGGCCTGCAGCCGTATATGAAGCTGGCTGCCCTTTTGGAGCAGAGCCGGAAAAACGGGGCCAGAAGCTTAAGGGAACGGCTGCGCCTGGAAATGGCAGATGCCTTTGAACAGCGCAAACATCAGGCCAGACGGCTGGGGGAGGAAGCCGGAACGAGACTTTTAATTCCCCTGTTTCTTTTGCTGGCAGTAGTAATGGTAATGATTGCCGTTCCTGCCTGGCTGGCCTTTGGATAAAGAACAGATTGATCAAATAAACGAGAAGGAGGAAAGAGCGTATGGAATTACAGAAGGACAGAGAAAATTTAAAGGACATTAGGGCGTTTGCGGCAGATGAATCCGGCGTGGGGGTGATTGAGCTGGTGCTGATACTGGTGGAAATATTTACCCCTTAATTTACGATATATATTATGTGGATATAGTGGAAAAAACGAAAATAGGATAACAGTATAGACAGGAGTGTGTATGAAGTATAATGACGATTATAAGGTGTATAGAATTAAATATTTTAATGTATGGTTTTATTTATTTGCTGAAACAGGGATAGATGACTATAAGATCAACATATTGGGTGAGCGTATTAGCACCGGTGTTTCGATGAAAATGAAAGATATTCATTGGTGGTGTGTCAGACAGAATATAAAGTATAGATCGAAATTCGAGTACCAAAAGGATTATCCCATACAGGCGAATCTCTGGAATTTATATTCGTATGTCCGTTTTAGGTTTGAAATCAGAAAATAAAAGCATGTATATCGATGAATGTGTTGAAAAAATTAGTTATACAACTAAAATTGACATCATTGAAGAAAAATGGAGAATAACTATTGACAAATCGCGCAGGAATTGGTACAATCTTCCTGTAAAGGGGGTAAAAAGATGAATAATATAGTCTTGAAATCCTTGGCTGTTGAAAATTATGCTTCTTTTGCAGATCGGATTATGTTCACAACAGAGATAGATTCGAGTAAAAAGGAATATCTTGAAAATACATTTGAGATAGCGGATAGTAGATTCAATAAAGTTTCGATTCTCTATGGAGCGAATGGTTCAGGAAAAACTTTTTTTTGTAAGATTCTTCGTGAGGTTAAACGATTATTAGACTGGTCCCCATTAATGGCAATGAATAATTCTCAATTACTTTCTTTGCCTCAGTTTAAGGGGATGGATGCTTCAGTTACTCCATTTGTGTTTGACAATAAATATCGAAATAAACCTACAAAATTTGAGATAGAAATTGTCATTGATAAAACTACATATCACTATGAGTTTAATATTTTGGGCAAGAAAATAGAATCTGAGCTTTTAACTAAAAAGTATAGGAGGACAGAAAAGCTAATTGAAAGAACATCCTCATCGTTTAAAGATATCATTCTTCGCTCGGAATTAAAAGATTTTGAAAATAAGAAGCAGGCAGTTAAAGAGGAAGCTCTTTGTCTTCCAATTGCAGCATTGTTAAATAATAAATTAGCATCAAAAATAGTTGATGCGATTCAAGGGATACAAATTGTTAGCATGACAGCAGCGAGACTTAAGCCAACAAAATCAAAAGAGTCATTTTCGGACGAACGTCTGGAAAAATATTTAGATATTATTCAGAAAGCTGATCCGACGATACGAGATATTAAAGTATCATTTGAGGAAGAAGAACTTGCTCGACAAAAGATTGAAATTGATGATTTTGAAAATAGAGAGATTATAGCTACTAAAACAACTGTTGGTGTGGATACAGCACATGCTGTATATGAAAATGGAGAAGAAACTAGTAGTACACCAATTTCATTTTTTGCAGAGGAATCTTTAGGAACAGTAAAACTGTTTACTGCATTACCATATTTATTTGATGTTTTGGAATCAGGTGGGATACTTTTTATTGATGAGATAGAAAATGGATTACACCTTTTGTTGGCTAAAGAGATAATCAAATTATTTATAAACGAAGAAACAAACCCACATCATGCACAGCTTATATGTACATCCCATCAGCCGCTTTTAGTTTCGGGAAATTTCCGGCGAGATCAGGTATGGGTTACGAGTAAAGATAATTATGGAAAAAGTACATTACATAGGCTTAATGAGTGCAAAACTTCGCGGGCCAAGGTTAATTTGGTAAATCGGCTTTTAGAAGGGGCATTTGGATGTAACCCGGATATGTTTTTTGAAAGCTACATATAAGGAAGAAAAAGAAAAACACCGAGTTACTACCCGGTGCTCTGCAGGACGACAGAAGCAACTATCGCCAATACAGTATTAATTTGACCGTTTTTATTGTACCACGCCTGAATGATGATTGCAATATGAAATCTGTGTCCAGAAAGGTAAAAAACGCAGACTTTTCTCTGAAAATATGTTGATATAGAATAAAATTTATAATTTTTCAGATGAAAGGATGATTTTTATGAAGATTAAATACAAATACTATCGATGCCCTCGCTGTGGAAGACGTCTTATTCCAGTTACTAATCCTTCAAAATGTCCATATTGTGGATGCGTAACACAGTTAAGATAAGGGGGTATGATAATGAATAAAAATCAACATGTGGTGCCACATCCAGATGGTGGTTGGCAGGTAAAAGGAGAAGGGAATTCTCGTGCAACTGTGCGTACCGAGACTCAGAGAGAAGCGATTGAGCGTGCCCGAAGCATTGCTCAGAATCAGGGTTCCGAATTGATTATTCATCGTCTGAATGGAACAATTCGTGAAAAAGATTCTCATGGGAAGGACCCATTCCCTCCAAGAGGATAATTATATACAATTTGAAGAATGTCTATTAAAGGTATGTCATAGGCTGTAAATAAGGCTGGTGTTGGGGATTATCTCCAACGCCAGTTTTTGTTTACAGCCCGTAAAACTGGGAAGACTAGTCCTGCTTTTTGTGATAAATTGGGAAAAGAAGCATTGATGAGAGGAGAAGATTATTTGAAAATTGCCAGTTAAAAGGAAAATACTTTTTATATCAGCAACTTAAAAGGCAATCATGTTTTATTTAGTAAAGCGTGATTGCCTTTTTTGTGTTTCAAAACGGAAACTGTAAAGGAGGAAGAATACAATGATTCGATTTATGAGTGATACACCTTATGCTGGAGTGGAGCAGGAAATGCAGCATATACCGGGATTTCGTCCAAGAAGAAGCGGAATGGTTATCAGTCACCTTTCTGGCTGTCTAGAAAATCAGCGCAGCCTGTGTGAAAGCCATGTGACCGATTGTGTCCCGTTTTATGAGCTTTTGGAGGTGTTGGCAGAGGAAGTGGCTGTCAGCACCTTTGTAAACCGCGTGTGCCGTCTGACAGGAAGAAGAAATCTGTGCTTTTTTCAAAACGGTCATAGAGAACGGTTTATGGCTATGGGAGAGAAGTGCAGCAGAGCCATTGAAGAAGCAGCGACCTGTTCTGCGGTTTATCTTCTTTCCGCAGATCGATTTTTGTGGAGCAGAGCATTAGAGGTGATTGACCAGGAGGAAATTCATTTTTCCAAAATCCATATCCATGGCGTCGATTTAGATGGCTATGTTTTGTTTCATATGGCAAGGGATCTATATCAGGGAAGTAGGCATGTCCGTTTATCAGAACTTACAGATCCAGAGCTGGTCAGTGATAGAATATTTGAATGGATTATGACGGCCTGTGTGATTCGTAGGCATGGAATCAGAGTTTTACGAGAGGAGGAAAGAAGGATTGACAGGAGCAGAATTGGACAGTAGCAGTGAAAAAACAACGGAGCGTTCTGTGCTTCGGCTTTTTAGCCCTTTGACAGCTATCATGTATGCAAAGGATGACTGGGGAGAGTTGGAGGAATGCAGTGAGGAGTTATTTCCATCTGAGTTGTGCAGCTATGAGACGGAAATTCTGGAACAGATTGCAAAGGAGTACCTTCTGGAAGAAGGAGACAGAGGACTGGCGGTCTACTTGGATATTCCAGAATTAGAAGAAAAGATTTATAGCATGAAGCCTACTGTGGAAGTCTGGCAGGGGGAATTGTGGGGAGTGCTGGAAGTAGAAAGCTATAACCAGCTTTCTGAAAGAGAGATTGAAGCAGTGAAGGAGTACTGGGAAGGGCAGGAAAGCGATGGATGGGGAGAGGGGTTTGAACAGAGGGAAATCAAAATTTCAGAGGGAGAACTGTATGTCAGTTTTTGGAACAGCGGAGATGAATTCTTTCTGGTTACAGAAGAAGGTTTGAAAGGAGAAGAGCAGGAACCTGACATTCAGAAAGGAGGGATTGTTTTTGGAGCATTATGATAGAGAATTTTATATCTTTCGATAGTTTAATACCATGGAAGGAGAGCTGTATTTTTTGAATAGTATGCAAGGAAGGTACTCGTCTGACGGCTTATGAGATGGAAAACGATATGAATAAGGTGTAGAGGAGAATAGAAAATGACTTATGAAGAGTTTTTGAGATTAACGAAAGAGAATTTAAAACGATTTTTTCCGGACTCTTTTCAGGAGAGAAAAGTGGAAATCAAGGAGGTGTTAAAGAATAACAATATCAAATTACAGGGAGTATATCTGTCAGGTAGTCCAAGCTACACCTCCATCCCGCTTTTATATCTGGAATCCTATTATCAGGAGCTTGAGAACGGAAAGAAGCTTGAAGATGTGTGGCGGACCATCACTCGGGATTATCAGAAGTGTCAGGAAACGGCAATAACCATAGATGGCATTTCCAGTAAAGAATGGGATTATGAAACCATAAAGAAGGGGCTGACCGTCTATGTCCGAAATGCACAGGAAAATGTTGATTTTCTTGCAGATTGTCCTCATGAAATATGTGAGGATCTGGCACTGGTTTATGGATTTCATGTTTTGGTGGACGGAGAAAAGGACGGAAGTGCCATTATCAATTATGACAGGCTGAAGTGGCTGGGAGTCAGCGAGGAGCAATTAAAGCAGGATGCCTGGGAAAACATGAAGCAGAGCAATCCTCCTTGTTTTTTGGATTTACAGGATATGTTGGCAAAAATGTGTTTTGACGAATCGGGAGATGTAAAGGCCGGTAGTTTGGAACATTTAGAGGATGTGGATCCCAATGCAATGATGTATGTTTTTGACGAATTCAAATCAGGTCAATGGGGCGGTTTATATGTGTGATGAAGAAGTAATGTCTCTTATTGCAGAAAAGCTGGGATCAGATTTAATCGTGATTCCGTCATCGATTCATGAAACGATTATTCTAAAAGAAACAGAGAATATGAGCGTAAGAGAACTGAATGCGATGGTAGAGGCAGTAAATGCGGAAGCCGTGGATCCACAGGAAAGGCTGGGGAATTTTGTTTACCGATTTGATAGGGAGGCCCAAAGACTGGAAAAAGCAGTAGAACAGGCAGAGGAGTTGGATTTTGAACCTGGGATGTCACCGGTATTTGCGTAGGACTCAGTTATATGTTTCATGAGTATTGCGGATGTTAGGAGGGATGCAGAATCAACAGTTTTATTTCATGGGTTGGCGGAAAGAAAGCACTCCGCAGCCTGATTTACACGATGTTTCCTGCAAGTTATGACCGATACATTGAGGTGTTCGGCGGAGGTGGTTGGGTACTGTTTGGAAAACCACCAGATGACCGGTGTATGGAGATTTATAATGATTATAACTCTAACTTGGCAAACCTGTTTTATTGCGTCAAGAACCGCACGGGGGCATTCCTTAAGGAACTCGGATTTCTTCCGTTAAACAGCAGGGATGAATTTACAGTAATCCGTAATTTTATTGAAAAGCAGGAACCGGATACCCGATTTTTAATTGAGGAGCTGGAGCTGGCAGAGAAGCATCTGATGCCGCCGGATTATGAGGAAGTGAAAAAAATCCTGCTGGAAAATGCAGAGGTAACCGATGTAAAACGGGCGGCTGCATTTTTTAAACTGATCCGGTACAGCTATGGAAGTGGCTGCACGTCCTTTGGCTGCCGTCCGTTTGATGTGAGGAACTGCTTTGACACCATTTGGCAGGCATCCCGCAGGCTGGCAGATACCGTAATAGAAAATAAAGACTTTGAGGCACTGATTCGGCAGTATGACCGGGATAGTGCCTTTTTTTATTGCGATCCGCCCTACTTATGAGACGGAAGGTCATTATGCAGTGGTATTCCGAAAAGAGGATCACAAACGGCTCCGAGACACTCTGACAGGGAGCAGGGGGAAGTGGATGGTCAGCTACAATGACTGCGATTTCATCCGGGAACTGTATGCAGGATATTTTATTACAGCCGTTACCCGCATCAATAACCTGGCCCAGAGGTATGAGGGCGGTTGTGAGTTTCCAGAGGTCATTATTACCAATTATGATCCTGGTGAGAGGGAGCGGTCAAAACCAAGACAGTTGGATTTATTTGGAATGTGGGGAGATGGAGAAACGGATCATTATGAGATCCGGGAAGAAATCTGTCCGGAAAGAGAGGTGCTATGAGAACAGAAAACAAGAGAAAAACAATGGTGCAAAAAAAGGAAAACGGTGTCCTTTCTGTGCCTAGTGAACTGTTATTGACGGCTGGGATTCCGCTTGATTGTGATTTGATGATAGAAACAGTCCCCGGAGTGATTCTGATTGGTATTGAGGCTCCGGTACAGACGGTTTGCAAACCCTATCTGAAGGTGTTCGATGAGCTGGGGATTGAACCCAATGAAGTGGAGGCATTGATGGGAAAGGAGAAAAGGACCAGATGAGTAAACCGATGTATCGTTTAGTGGATGGAAAGGGACGTGTCCTGATTCCAAAATCTATGAGGGAAGCGGCAAAGCTGGAGTATGGGGATATTGTTTGTCTGGGAATGGCGGGTGGAAAAATTACAGTCCGGAAGGTAGAGATTATCGAGGTGGGAGATCAGTCTCCGGAGGCAGTGGAGGCATATGTCCGTACTGCATTTCAGTTTATGCCGGACAGCCTCCGACTGGATCTGATCGGAGAACTGAGCAGACTGCTGCAGAAAAAGGAGGGGTAAGATTATGCAGGAATTCACAGAAAAGGATTGTATGCAGACAGAAAAGGAGGCATCTATCCAGAACCGGGTGGTGGTTCTTCCCTCAAAGGTATTACCAGAGCATTACACGGGGCAGCTTTTTTTCTGTACGAATATCCAGAAAACAGAAAATCCCAGACATTCCATTGCCCATCTGGTTTCCTTATCTACTGGGGAGGCATGGCACTGCTGGAACAGGGATGTGGTTGGTGTGCTGCGGCCAGAACTGTTGGGGGAAAAGGAACGGCTCCAGCTCTCCCAGATCCGTCCATTTGGGGCGCTGGATTTACATGGACATTCCCCAGAATATTCTGGATACAGTTTTCTGCCGGATGGACGCTATGCGTCAGGGGTATGGCTGGCAAATCCAGAGGAAGTATGGAGCTATGTAATGATGCAGAAGGACTACCAGTATCGGATTTTGATCTGCGACAGGGATGATTTTGCCGTACTGGAAATGTTAGAGGGAAGGATGATCTTTCCCGATGTGCAGAGTCTGGAACAGTTTCAACAGGCACAGAAGGACGGGGGGATGGAGATGATTTAGAAATGAGGGAAGGGAAATGAAGCAGATTCAGATTGAAAATGGAGTGATCCGGTATTATGGGAACCGGGTAGGTCGTGTGACGGAAGGATGTGCAGTAGTGGATCCCATGTTTCAGAATGAAGCATTAGAAAGCTTCCTGCGTAAGCAGAGGAATATCCAAAAAATTCAGTGGCAGGACGGGATCTACGACCGGTTGGCAAATAGCCAGGAAGATATGGAATCGGCAAAGGGGTTAAAAGATGTACGCATCTGGCAACTGAGAGGAGATGTGGATGTGCATATGAAGTTCCTTGCACTTTCCCAGATGGAGCAGCAATATGGCTCCCCCAAGCCGGATTTTTATATCAAAGTCTATGAAGGGGCATCTGACACCAATGACCTGGAAGAACTCTATGATAAATTCCGGTATCATCCGCCGTCCGGTTATACAGGTCATGGGCTATCCATTAGTGATGTGCTGGAACTCTATGATGAAACAGGGAGTTCCTTTTTTTATGTGGATCGCTATGACTTTAAGAGAATTGATTTTACAGAGTCGCAACCGGCGGAGGAATTCATACACACCATGCAGTTTTAGCAGGCAGTTTTGTCTGTCTGCTTGACTGAAATAGATCCAGAAAGGAACGGTTTATGAGCAGAAAAAAACAAAGGAGGAAGAATCAGTATGCCAGATTTAGACGTTCGGATTACATCTATGTATCCACCAGGAGTACAGGGCGGGATCAGAGCCTATGCATCCGCCACAATCGCCGGATGTTTTGCCGTCCGGGGAATCAAAATCGTCGAGGGAGGTAAGGATGGGCTTTTTATGTCTATGCCCAGCCGGAAAACACAGGATGGATACAAGGATATCTGTTTTCCTGTGACGGAGGAATTCCGCAACGAGCTGAAACAAGCGGTATTGGGAGCGTATGGAGAGGCACTGTCCATGGCACAGGCATCTACCTTACAGACAGCACCCCCTCAAAATCCAGGGCAGAACATGGTCTGATTTAAGGGGTACAGAGAACAAAAACAGAAAATCAATGGAGGAGATCAAATGAAGAATATTAAAAGACAGCTGGTAAATTATCGAAATGCAATGGTTATGCATATGTGGAACGTAAAAAACAAGCTTCAGGATACATCTGGTGAGGGATATGTGGACACAGCCATTAAGATCCTGATCGCAGTTGTGCTGGGAGCACTGCTTCTGGCAGGTCTTTATGCACTGTTTAATGATACCGTACTTCCTACACTGGTACGCAGGGTGCAGGAAATGTTTGACTATAGCGGTTGATATGGAGATCAGGATATCGCTGCTTCAGGCAGTACAGGCAGTGCTTTTTTTCTCGCTGCTTATTGCGGTTTCTGCCTGGGATCTTCGGTACCGGATTATTCCGGACCGATTCCAGGCAGGGATTGCCCTGCTTTCCTTTCTGAACTTTGCACCCAGACAGCTGTTTGGAGCTTTAGGGGCAGTGCCATACCTCATAGTTGCATTATTTTGCAAGAGGGAAGGTGGAATTGGCGGCGGTGATATCAAGCTGGCAGGAGCAACCGGCTTGGTACTGGGACTTCCTGCAAGCCTGACTGCTTCCTGTTTAGGACTGACAGGATTTGTGATGTATGGTTGTATGGTCTGCCTGTGGAATCGGTTCAAGGGAAAACGAGATAAAGAAGCATTTCCTGTGGGACCGTTTCTGGCAGGAGGAGCGGCAGCCGTTTATTGTATGAGATTAGGAGGATGGATGATATGAAGAAGAAATTATGGATCATGGTTTGTGTTGCAGTGCCGCTTACAATGATTGCGGCCATCATATACCACAACAGAAAATAGGTAGACAGCAGTCAGTGGAACACTGGTTAAAAAGGAACCAAAATAAGGAAAAGAGTTGGAGGAGATGAAATGCGATTTTTGAAAAACAGGACTGTACTTGGTGTGCTTTGCATCGTGCTGTCTTTGATCATCTGCTTTGCAGTTACACCATTGTTTAATAAGGCTATGAGTGAAAAGACGGAAATTGTCCGTGTAGTAAAACCAATTTCAGTGGGAGAAGAAATTATTTCTGACATGGTAAAGACCATAGAGGTTGGCAGTTATAACCTGCCAGATGATGTAGTAAAACATTCGGATACTGTGGTTGGGGCATTTGCATCTGCAGATTTGGCGCCAGGAGATTACATCCTGACATCCAAGATTGCAGAAGAGCCGGCGGCAGAAAATGCCTATCTCTATCATCTGACAGGAGAAAAGCAGGCAATCTCTGTTACGGTTAAGGCATTTGCCAATGGATTGTCTGGAAAGCTAAAGAGCGGCGATATTGTGTCAGTTATAGCTCCAGATTATAGAAAGCAGGGAAAAACGGTAATTCCTGCGGAGCTTCAGTATGTGGAGGTCATTGCTGTGACTGCAAACAGCGGATATGACGCAAATACGGGAGAAGAACTGGAAGATGGAGCGGATCGTGAGCTGCCTGGAACCGTTACCTTGCTGGTAACGCCAGAGCAGTCAATGGTTCTGGCAGAGCTGGAGGCAGATGGAAAACTGCATTTGTCTCTGGTGTATCGTGGGGATGAAAAGAGTGCAGGGCAGTTTTTGGAAGCGCAAAACCAGATATTAACGGAACTGTATCCTCCAGAAGATATGGAAGGAGAAGCGGAAGAAAACGAGGCGCCGGATCATTCTGATAAGGAGCCAGAGGAAACCAAAGCAGAGGAGCAGGAAGAGTCCGAACAGGGTGAAACAGAGGAAAGCGAGGTGGAGTAAGCCTTGAATTTTCTGAAAAACAGTATTTTCAGCAGGGGAGCCGGGGACAGCTCTCCTGACTGGGAACCGGAAAATGAGAATCAAATGCTGGCAGTCTGGGGAAGTCCTGGATCTGGTAAAACCACGACAGCAGTGAAGCTGGCGGCGCGTCTTGCCATGCAGAAGAAGGATGTGGCTCTCCTTCTGTGTGATATGAATACACCGATGCTTCCCTGTATCTGTCCTCCGGGAGACCTGGACGAGGAGCATTCTCTGGGGAGTGTTCTGGCAGCAACCCATGTGTCGGAATCGTTGGTACGCCATAACTGTATTACTCATAAAAAAATACGCCATCTAACGATCCTTGGAATGAGGAAGGGGGAAAATGAATACACATATCCACCTTACGAGCGGACACAGGCAGAGGAATTACTGCAGTGTTTGAGAAAGATCGCTCCCTATATCATCGTTGATTGTGGAAGCTGTATTGCCAATGACATTCTTTCGGCCATTGCTTGATGGAGGCGGATGCAGTGCTGCGGCTGGTAAACTGTGATCTGAAATCCATCAGTTATCTTTCCAGTCAGCTTCCGCTTCTTAAGGACAGTCAGTGGGATGCAGAAAAGCAGTATAAAGTGGCCAGCAATGTATATCCCAATGAGGCCAGCGAACACATTGAACGGGTGCTCGGCAATGTGGCATTCCAGATCCCTCATTCCGAGGAAGTAAAGGCACAGGTTCTGGAAGGGAACCTTCTGAAAGAACTGGTGCTAAAGGACAGTAAGGGGTTTAGAAAAACCATGGAAGCAATCACAAAGGAGGTGTTCGGATGTTAGGGGAAAGACGCAGCAAAGCCGCGTTTTCTGCGGGTTTTCCCGAAGCTGTTCGGGAAGAAACACGACAGGATTCTGGACATCTTCCGGAGGAGATCATGGAAACGGAGGCTTCTTTGGATGGCTTGGATGGAGGGGAGGGGACAGAAGAAAACTTCCAAAATGATAGCCTGTCGGAACAGGCTTGTGAAGGACAGATGCATGGAAAGGAGGATATCTGGTCAGAAGAGGAGGACATAGAGGCTCCTTTGTGTACTCAAAAAACGGGAGGTCGTTCTCTCCGTACCCATGACCTGTTTTTTGCATCAGAGGATGAAGGGCGTGACTTTCAGTCCGTGCTGCAGGAGATACAGGCGTATCTTTCCAAAGAATACAGTAATCTGGTAACCGGAGATGGAAACGAAGAAATAAAAGCACAGATCCGCCGATTTGCCGGGAAGTATATTCAGGATAACCGTATACAAGTACCGGGAAAAACCACGGATGAGCTGATTGATGCGATTTATTCAGAAATGGCAGAGTTCGGTTTTCTCACAAAGTACATCTACGGGGAAGGAATCGAGGAGATCGATGTAAATGCCTGGGATGATGTGGAGGTCCAGTATTCTGGTGGAGTGACAGAAAAATTGAAAGAGCATTTTGAAAGCCCCGAACATGCCATCAATGTCATTCGGCGTATGTTGCATGTGTCTGGAATGGTGCTGGATGATGCGAGTCCAAGCGTTCTGGGACATTTAAGTAAAAATATCCGTATTGCTGTACTGAAGACACCTCTTGTTGATGAGGATGTCGGGGTGGCAGCCTCGATCCGAATTGTGAATCCCCAGAGCATGAAGAAACAGGACTTTATAAAGGGAGGAACGGCAACTAGTCAGATGCTGGATTTTTTATCGGAGTGCATCCGGTATGGAATCTCTGTGTGTGTGGCGGGAGCCACAAGCTCCGGAAAAACCACACTTTTAGGCTGGCTTTTGACCACAATTCCGGACGGTAAGCGTATTTACAGTATTGAGAATGGTTCAAGGGAGCTGGCGCTGGTACGCAGAAAGGATGGAGGGTAGTCAATTCCGTGATTCATACCTTGACCCGTGACAGCGAGAATGAGAGGCAGAGAGTAGATCAGATTGCGCTTCTTGATATGGCGCTACGCTTTAATCCGGACATTATTGTGGTAGGAGAAATGCGTGGACCAGAAGCGAATGCGGCACAGGAGGCTGCCAGAACCGGTGTTGCGGTTGTGACAACCATCCATTCCATGAGTTGTGAGGCAACTTACCGCCGCATGGTTTCCCTGTGTAAACGTGCTGTGGATATGAGTGATGAGACTTTGATGGGATTTGTAACGGAAGCCTATCCGATCATCGCTTTCTGCAAACAGCTGGAAAACAAGGAACGCCGTTTAATGGAAATCATGGAGTGTGAGATTCTGGCAGATGGAACCAGACGATACCGTCCACTGTTTCAATATCAGATTACGGAAAACAGGGTGGAGGATGGAAAGTTTGTAATTGTGGGGCACCATAGACAAATCAACCCAATCTCGGACAGTCTGGCAAGACGGCTGATGGAGAATGGAATGCCGCAGGAAACGCTGGCAGGACTTTTGAATGTAAAAAAGGATAGAGAGGAGGAGAATGAATGACGGCGATTCAGCTATTGGCGTGTGCGGGAATGATAGTGGGTGTATTTTTACTGCTGGGAATGAAGCCATGGAGTTTACGGACAGCCTGTTTGGATTTCTGTTGAATCCAAAACGAAGTCTGCGGGAAGACATCAGGGAATCATCAGGAAGAAAAAAATCAGGGATTTTGCGCAGGGAACTGGAGGAAGCACAGAATATCCTTCAAATGACGGGCAGGGGGAACCGGTTTTCCATCATCTGTGCAGTTGCTCTGGCACTGTTTTGCGCTGGGGGATCCATTGCTATTTTGTTGGGGAATTTTTTCCTGGCTCCGGTGATGGCAGTGGGTTTTTTATTTCTACCATTTTGGTATGTGAAACTGACTGCCAATCATTATAAAAGGGATGTGTCTGCAGAACTGGAAACGGCGCTTTCGGTCATTACCACAGCATATCTGAGGACAGAAGATATTGTGACGGCGGTGGAGGAGAATATAGCATATTTAAATCCTCCAGTGTCCAGAGTATTTCAGGATTTTCTCATCCAGATTAAAATGGTAAATCCGGATGTTCAGGCCGCCCTTCGGATTTTGCGGGGAAGGATTGATAATGAGGTGTTTCGGGAGTGGTGCGATGCGGTCAGTGACTGCCAGCATGACCGGAGCTTAAAGACTACACTGCCGCCCATCGTATCAAAGCTGTCAGATATGCGGAATGTGAACGCAGAACTGGAATACATGATCGCAGAACCAAGAAAAGAGTTTATGATCATGGTTGTGTTTGTAGTAGGCAATATTCCTCTTATGTATCTACTGAATCAGGACTGGTATGATGTACTGATGCATACGGTACTGGGACAGTGTATTCTGGCTGCCACTGCGGCGGCTATTTTTATATCCGCTGGCTTTGTAGTGAAACTGACCCGTCCCATTGAATACAGGAGGTAGCTATGGAAAGCTTGTTATTTTTATTCGGGCTGTTTTTAGCTCTGGGACTTTTCTTTTTAACTGCGTCTGTTCTAAAGTTACCTACCATGGGTGCGGCGAAGGCCATGCTGGGTACGGTAAAACAGGAGCGGAAAGCGGCAAAGACATTGGAGACTTATTTTATGATCCTAGCAGTGCGACTGTCTGGTTTCATCCGGATGGATGCATATAAGAGAAGCAGGATGCAGAATGTGTTAAAAGCCAGTGGAATGAATATGACCCCGGAAGTGTATCAGGCGTATGCTCTGGTAAAATCAGGCGCAGTACTTTTGGGGGCGATTCCCTGTATGTTCCTTTTTCCGCTTCTGGTTCCTGTCGTGGTTGTGCTGGCCTTACTTCTTTACTTTAAGGAAAATCAGAAAGCGGATGAAACCTTAAAGGCAAAGCGGGAAGAGATAGAGGGGGAGCTTCCGAGAATGGTGGCGACTATGGAACAGGAACTGAAAGCAAGCCGTAATGTGATCGGTATGTTGGAGCGATTCAAGGGGAATGCGGGATCAGCGCTGACTGGAGAGTTAGATATTCTTCTGGCGGATATGCGTTCCTCCAATTATGAAGCGGCGCTGACACGATTTGAGGCAAGACTGAACTCGCCCATGCTGTCCGATGTGGTACGTGGATTGATTGGTGTCCTTCGAGGGGATGACAGCACAGTGTATTTTCAGATGCTGGCTCATGATTTTAAGCAGATCGAACTGCAGAGATTAAAAGCACAGGCACAGAAAATCCCTCCTAAGATCCGTGTTTTTTCCTTTGTCATGCTGGTATGTTTTCTGCTGACTTATTTGGCGATTATCTGCTATGTGGCATTGGAGAGCCTTGGAGGAATGTTTTAGACAGGAAGGAGGAGAGGATGAGGAGTCATCGTTTATGGAGAGCGCTGTCAGAAAGACGGGGCGAAGGATATGTGGATGTGATCGTGCTGGTTTTGTGTGCGGTCATGGTGCTTGCCCTTGCCATGCGTGTGCTTCCGGTTTTTATTCAGAAACAGCAGCTGGATACCTTCGCTACAGAACTGGTGCGTGAAGCAGAGGTAAGCGGGCGCGTAGGTGCAGAGACAAGCCGCCGTGCCGCTGTGCTGTCGGAAAAAACAGGGCTTCATCCGGACATTTTATGGTCCAGTCATGGAAGAATCCAGTTAAATGAAGAGGTTACCGTTACCCTGACGATGGATACAAATATCGGTCTGTTTGGCGAGTTTGCTTCTTTTCCGGTTACGCTTCGCGCACAGGCAGCTGGAAAATCAGAAGTTTACTGGAAATGAGGTGGAGGGATTGCGGAAACGGATGAAAGAGATACTGAGAGACAGGCGAGCCTCCTCATTTCCCATGACCATCGGGATTGTTCTTTCGCTGATTATTCTGATGTGTGGGATTAGTGAGTATTTCCGGCTTCAAGTCATTGCGGCAGGTGTGCGGGAAGCCGTGGAGGATGCTGTCATTTCCACAGTCAATGATAATTATGCAGGTGTGTATCATGGAGTCAGGGAGGGATATTCTGGCAGCTATGTTCCCTTTGGAGAGGGAAGCTGGGAAGAAGATCTGAATGAAGGGGACATTTATGATTATCTGGATGAAACCATAGGGACCCAATTGTCTGGCGGCAGGCATGTAAAGTATGCGGATACTGGAACTGCAATGGAGTTTGCCATAGATAGCCTGCAAGTGACGCTTCGGAATGCACCTCTGGCCCCATCGGATCCAGCCCATGCGCAGCGGTTTGAGGCAGATGCCATTGTTAGACTGGAGGTTCCAGTTCGGTTTGGCGGCCGGATTCTTCCATCCATGTGGATCACATTGAAGGTACAGGCTGGATATACAGAGGTGTTCTAGGGAATGACCTGGACTTTGAGAGGATTGTATAGTATGTTGTGCATAACAAAACAGAAAACAGGATAAAGGAGGAGCAGAATCATGAAACTGACAGAGAAGATGAAAAAGAATCTGGCAATTTTGGGCGGCGTGCTCATAGGAATCGGCCTGATCGCTGCCATTGGAATGCAGTTTGGTCCGAAACCGTCCGGTGAAGATGTTCTGCCAGGAACAGGGGAGACGGAAACAGAATTGATTGTAGATCCTGGAGATTTTGAAAAGAAGGAAGAGGAAAGTAAAGTAGTATCCAGAGAAGAAGAGAGCCTTGTGATTCATCCAGGAATCGGAGAAAATCAGGAAACAGACACTCAGGCGGTGGACAGCCGGTCGCCACAGACTGATCAGACAACGCAGAGTATCCAACCAAAACCAACTAAACCAGAACCGCCAAGCAAGGAGATCCTGACAGATCCAACAAAAAAACCAGATGGTACAAAGCAGGATACCCCTCCGGTTCCCGTGGATCATGAAGCGGTAGAAAAACCGTCCGAACCGGTAGCAGATCCGGAACAGCCGCAGGCAGGAGATACTTCCGGGAACCAGATCTATGTTCCAGGATTCGGCTGGGTAGAAAACCATGGAGGAGGAGGCTCTGGAACTGCAGCAGAAGATATGTATGAAAACGGGAATAAGATTGGCATTATGGATTAAGACAGAAAGAAGAAGCACCACATCAATGTGGTGTTTTTTCTTTTCCCAGATACCAGGGAAGGAAACAAGGCTTCCTGTGGTTGGAAAGGAGGATACTTGAAACAGAAGAAATGTGTGTTTTTCATAGTCTCAATCTTACTGTCTTTGATACTCTCCATCCAGGTTTATGCAGTAGGGGACGGAAATCTTGATGGGGGTGGCGGAAGTATGGGACAGGGGACCAGTCAGAATTCCTGGTCACCGGGAAATGAAGGGGTGCGGGTTACTGTCATTCGGGCAGAGAGCCATGATCCGGTAACAAGACCGATTGACTTAACAAACAAGCATCCGAATATTGCCTACTCCTTTGGGAAAGTCAGTAAAATGTCTTATACCAGAGGAAGTGCTTTGATGATTGATACCAATCCATATGAGTATGTAAATCCGGCACAGTCTCTACCCAGAATCATCAGCTCGAAAAGTCTGGGGCAGGCAAACATTGAGCAGATTAAAAGTTATTTTACAGATGAACAGGTGGTGCGCAGCATTGCAGGACTGACTGGAATGGATTTTGACACACTGGTGGGAGGGGAGTATAGGCTCTTATTGGAGCCGATCAGTTTTCTTAAATTTCAGGGAACCCTGATTGCAGTTACAGCAACAGAGGCAGCGCTCTATGATGAGATGTTAAGTGGTGGGCTTCGTGCTGTCCTTCCAACAGTGGCATTTCAGAATCTACCACTTTCTATGTTTTTGGAAACACCGGATCTGGGATATCCGGCTTGGGGAGGTCCTACATCGGGAATCCGTTCCAACAGTGAAATAAAAAGTTCCCTGGGACTTGGCATTGTACGGTTTCGGGATGTGCCACCAGAGGAACCGGAGATCACGACCTATGATTATGAGTATAGGACTAACACGGAAGTGATTACGGCAGTAGAGGTAAGCGGAGGACAGAGCGATCCGGATCATCCGGTATCCGTAACATTTTCCGTAGGAGGAAGAAGCTACGAGGTGGGAGAGGTATATTATCCGTCCGGCGACAGTCAGCTGGCTTGGATCCGCTGGACAACACCGGAGCAGCCTCAGACTATGACGATGACCGTCCGTGTGCGGGGCGGAGGAGGAACAAGTAAAGGAACTCTTCACATCAAGGTTGTGGATCTGGATGAAAATCCACCGCCAGATCCCAATGCGGATGACCGGAATGACGGGTTTACAAGACCTTCGGTTCCTTCCAATGCAGAAGTAACCTCTGCATCCTGGGGTGTGTGGAGGCCATGGTGGAGGGAATACTGGGTATGGCACAGTGGGGATGAGGATGATGACGGGTACTGGTGTGACCATGGCTGGTGGGAGTTTGACCTGGACCGATACTCCGCAAGCCTGACTGCAGATATGAGAATTACAACCGATGAAAAGTCCCCTACCGCTACGGGAAGGACGATGAAATCCGGTTATGGATTCCAGGAAAAGGTAACAACTCATGTCAGCACCAATCAGAGTTCTGCAGTGACATCTGCGCAGAATGCGGTGACTTATTTTCCGGAATTTCAGTATGAGAGGTTTTGGAGGCTTTTGGAACGGATGAATGGCGGCTATGATATGACCCATGAGTTTAAGAAAAATGGTTACAGTACCTATGAGAGGAGAACGCATTTTACACCAATTTGGTATCCGGATGGAAGCTATACGCCATATACATGGTTGTTGGATTGCTGGACACCAGCTGGGATGCTTTCCATGAATCTGACCGATTCCATTACCATTGACGGAAACCTATGGAGTGACTGGCACATCGCACCGCAGAACCCAGAGTAGGGGGAGTTTTTGCAGGAAATTACACAGGAATAGGAGGAACACTTTAATGAAAACAAAGAAAATCATAACATCTGTTTGTACAGCCGCAGTTTTCGCAAGCCTAATCTGTATGCCGGCATATGCGGCTTCCGGGGACGTGGCCGGGGCGATTGAGGGAACCTGGCAGACGGCATCCCAACAGATCAAAACAGTTGTCGATCATGTTGTATTTCCAGCCATAGATCTGATCCTTGCCGTGTTCTTTTTTGGAAACTGGGAACGGCATACTTTGATTATCGGAACATGGGCAGTTTGAATGGGCAGCACCGGGCAATTCTGTTTGCCTGTCTGGTATTTACACTGACTGCACCGCTTTATATCTGGCAGATTCTTGGAATTTAGGAGGTATATCATGGGATGTTGGGGAATTACTGCGTTTGAGTCCGATGCTGGACTAGATGCCATCAGTCTCATACGGAAACATCTTCCGGAACAAGGGGATGTAGAACTCCGGCAGATGCTTGCCTGGCTGAAGGCAGATTCTTGGAATGCCCCTCCGGAAGTGTCAGAAGGGGTGTCTCATACAAGCCCAATGGCAGTGGCAGAACTAATTGTAAAATTCCAGGAGAAGGATTTTTCTGCACTGGATGGAATCAGGGGGGATAAGAAGTTTTCCTCCCTGTCTTCTTTTACAGCATCGAAAGAATCCCTTCAGTGGGTAAGGGAATATCTGTCGGAAACTCTTTTTTACAGCCGTAAATGTGCAAAAGAGCAGGAGAAGTCGGGAGTTTTGTGGGGCGGCTGGTTTCAGGAACGGGATTGGAAGCACTGGCAGGCGCATATGGAAAAACTGATTGGAAGGATGGATGAACTGCTTACAAGAGAGGGAGAAACAGTTGCATTATGGACAGGAAGCATTTGTCAGAAGGTGGAACCGGGAAAATGGCAGGAAAGAAAGAAGGGGAAGAACGTGAGAACCCACATAGGTCGGAGGAGGAAAGCATGACATTTTTTTGAAAGGGAACTAAAAAAAATGTTTGGAACGGGAGCGAGCTTTTCAGAACCAAGGTTTGTCGGGAATTGTTGTTATGGAAGGCTGACGGATCAGATCCGTGTCAAAATCAACTTTCAGACAGGCATGGTTGCGGATCATTATGACCGATTGAAAGTGACCCTTTTGAATCGGAATGAAGGAACGATCGATAGCATGGTTGTGAAATTTGGAGATGTGTGGGGTCTGAAAAAAACGACTAATCCCAACTTCCGCGACGGGGTAAATCCCCATATCTGGTCCTATGGAAAGGAGATCGGCTGGTATGTATATCAGCCCGGAAAAGAGGATTATAAAGTACTCAGTGAAGCGGTAAAGACCTATATGCAAGTGTTTCAGGAACCGGAGGAAGCTATGCAAATGGGACAGAAGATGTGTTAAGGGGAGGTGGTTAAAACTTGTTTATCTGGGATTTTGTTGCAGACACGGTTCTGGGACAGATCATTGACTGGCTGTATGGTCAGATTGTTGGATTTCTGGGGGATTTTTTCATGCAGATGGGAAGCATGGGGGCTGAACTGTTCGAAATGAGCTGGGTACAGTCTGTTGTGCTTCTTTTTTATTATCTGGCATGGGCACTTTATGTGACGGGAATCGTAGTGGCAGCCTTTGAATGCGGAATTGAATATCAGAATGGCAGGGGAAGCATACGCGATACTGCCCTGAATGTAATCAAGGGATTCCTGGCAGCCAGCCTGTTTACGACTGTTCCAGTGGAGCTTTATAAGCTCAGTATTTCACTTCAGGGGAGTTTTACAGCTGGTATTACAGGATTGGGAGAAGATATTGGGACAGTTGTGGCAGGGATTGTGCAGTCTCTTCAGGATGCTGCTACCTGGCAAGAAGCTGCTATATCTGGAGTTTTTGGTGGAATCGGAAGTATCAGCAGCCCGATTTTTATGATCTTTCTCTTGATCCTCATGGGTTATGCGGTAATCAAAGTGTTCTTTGCGAACTTAAAACGGGGCGGGATCCTTCTGATCCAGATTGCAGTAGGGAGCCTTTATTTATTCAGTGTGCCAAGGGGATATATTGATGGATTTGTTGGCTGGTGCAAGCAGGTAATCGGTCTGTGCCTGACCGCATTTTTACAGGCGACGGTCCTGATCGCAGGTCTGATGGTCGTTAAGGATCAGGCACTGCTTGGTCTGGGACTTATGTTATCGGCAGGTGAGATTCCGCGGATGCGGGGCAGTTTGGGTTGGAAACGGGAACCAAAGCAAATGTGATGGGAGCAGTCTATGCAGCGCAGGGAGCTATGAACCTAACAAGGACGGTTGTGCAAGTGGTTTCTAAGTAGAGAGGACGGTGAAGGATGGAACGCAACAAACTGGTGTATATTGCATCTCCGTATTCTGGAGATGTTGAGCGGAATGTAGCATTTGCAAAGGCAGCCTGTCGTTATGCCATGAACCAGGGGGTTACGCCAATTGCCTCCCATCTGCTATATCCGCAGATGCTGGATGATGGAGTCCCAGAAGAGAGGAAGCTGGGAACAGATATGGGGCTTCGGATTTTGAAGGTGTGTGAGGAAGTCTGGGTGTGTGGAAGTGAACTGTCTTCAGGAATGGAACAGGAAATCCGTGCAGCAAGGCAGCTTCAGATTCCGCTTAGACGGGTCAGCGAACAGGAGATTGGATGGGAACTATGTGAAGCACCGATACAAAAGGGAATGGAGATGGGCGGATGATGACAACTGGGGAGCCTGTTTGACGGGATTGGAGGATTCCCTTTGGCGGCAGTTCACTGTGGAGGTGTGCCGGTATGGGCCAGTGAGATAGAACCGTTTCCCATGAGGGTAACCAAACTCCGGTTTCCAGATATGATCCATGTAGGGGACATTACAAAACTGGATGGAGCAAAATTGCCGCCTGTGGATGTAATCTGCGGAGGCAGCCCCTGTCAGGATTTGTCAGTAGCCGGATTACGGAAAGGATTGGCAGGGGAGCGCTCCGGTCTGTTTATGGACCAGGTACGCATAGTAAAGGAGATGAGAGCAGAGGATGAAAGACGAGGGGTATCAGATGACTTTATTCGACCTCGATACCTCGTTTGGGAAAATGTCCCTGGAGCATTCAGCTCCGCAAATGGAGAAGATTTCCGGGCGGTCATCGAGGAGATTGTCCATATCAAGGACAGTACCTGTCATGTGCCTCGACCTGACACCGGGCGCTGGGAATCTGCTGGGGCTGCCATTTTGGGAGATCAATTCAGGCCTGGCTTGGAGAGTCTTGGATGCTCAATACTGGGGAGTCGCCCAGCGCCGCCGTAGAATCTTCCTTGTCGCAGATTTTGGAGGACTCACCGCACCAAAGATATTATTTGAGCAGGAATGCCTGCTTGGGGATCCTGCGGAGGGCCAAGGTCAGGGGAAAGGAATTACCACCACAGCTGGAAACAGCTCTGAGGATTCAGGCGGGAGTAGAGTAGCAGAGGAAAAACAGGTGGATATTTTTGCGTTTCATATTAATCAGAGGGAAGAAACGATCAACCTCAACGGAATATCCGGAGCTTTGATGGCAACGACCAATATGCAGATGCAGACCTTTGTGGCAGAGGGGATGAGGAAGTTTGAAAGTGCAGAAAAAGAAGAAGAGTGTCTGTGCCTCAATGACCAAGGAGGAGAGCGTATGGATGTTTCGGTCGATGTAACAGCAACCCTGCGGGCAGGGATGAGTGGTCATCCGCCTCTGGTGATGGGCATCCAGCAGGGGAGTGCTGGGACAGAGGAAACTCCGGATCCAGCTCTTACAGAGGAGGCAGAAACCGGCGGGAACAATCAGCAGATTCTGTTTGAGAATCACGGGATTGATGCCAGATATACAGGTCCGCATGAGGTGGCCCCTACCATGTCAGTCCGGTATGGAACAGGAGGAAACAATGTCCCACTGGTCTCAGATATGCCGGAGAGTTATTGCATTGCCGGAAATATCATTGATCGGGAAGTACAAAATGGAGGAAATGGTCTGGGATGCCAGCCGGATATTTCCTATACTCTTACGAGCGCAGACCGTCATGCAGTGTTCAGCCGCCAGAGAAGTGATGAATTTCTGCAAAATCGGGTAACAGCGACTCAGAGCGCCAGACAGCATAAGGATGCTACGGATCTGGTGTGTGAGCCGTATCAGAATACGGTAGGAACCATTGGATATACAGATCATAAGGGGATTAATAATCAATATGTCAGCGAAGATAAATGTATTGTTGAGAACCGGAGACTGATCCGGAGGCTGACGCCTTTGGAGTGTGAACGGTTACAGGGTTTTCCGGATCACTGGACAGATATCCCTGGTGCTCGGACAGTGCCCGTTACAAAGCTCTTGGGAATAGCGTAGCGATACCATGTGTGGATTTTGTTCTCCGTGGTATCGCTTATTTTTTGCGGAAGATGAAGGAGGAGAAAGAACCATAAGATTGGTAGTTCTGCTTCCGTTTTCAGGTAATCTTTGTTGGGTATCGTCATAGCTATCTCATCTCTTTATGGATATACTTGGCTTGTAAAAACGAGGAAAGGAGAGTCAAATGGAAGAGCGTAAGAAAAATTTATGCGCCATGATTCCAGAATCCCTGCATAAGAAAGTGCGGGAAGAACAGGAAGAATGGGGAATCAAGCTGAACGAGTATATGGAACGGATTCTAAAAGACCACTTTGAGAAGGGAGAAAGAGAGATGGCAAACGGAACCAGGACACTGGCATTTCAGGTATCAGAGGAGTTTTTTCAGAGGTTAAAAAAATACCTCAAAAAGACAGGACAGAGCCAGAAAGAATTTGTGATCGGACTGATTGAAGATGTACTTTCGCAGGAAGAACATGTAGTATCTGGAGAGATGCAGGAGACAGGGGGAAAGGCAGAACTTGAGGAAACTGAATAAGAGGAAGGATCGAACATACCGCCGGCAGAGCTTCATCATGCCGGCGGTTATTATTTGGAGGTGATCGGTTGTATATTTATCCGGACCATTTGAAATCAAAAGCAACACTTTGGTTATGGCAGCTTCGGGACATTGGGATTCTTGGTATTTGCGGATTGGTCTCCATTTTAGCAGCTACGCAGGCGGGATTTATGTTCCCTTGTGTTCTGACAGGGGTATATGGATTTCTGACGATCCGTTTTGAAGATACCAGCATTCTGGATTTTATCCGGTATGCCTGTGCGTATTTTTTTTATGCGTCAGCAATTTTTTTGAGTGGAGGTATGAATGAGCAGGGAGAAAAGAAAAGCGAAAAAAGAAGCAGAGAAGCGCCTCTCCACACGACAGTTCATTGGTGCAAAGGAGATTACAGACTACAGTCTGGTGACCTACGGACAGGGGGAGCTGGTGTATTTTATTGTAAAACCAACGAATATTTCTGTTTTGTCCGAATCTAGTGTCGGGGCAAGAATCTATGCTCTTATGACTGTACTAAAAGGAGTGGCAGAGATTGAGATGCTGTGTCTAAACAGCAGGGAAAGTTTTGAAGACAACAAGCGGTTTCTGAAAAGTCAGATGGAGCAGGAAGAGAATCCAGTCATACGCCGTCTTTTGGAACAGGATCAGACCCATCTGGACCGGATTCAGGTGCAGATGGCGACAGCCCGTGAATTTCTGATTATGCTGCGGTTAAAAGATGAAAAGGAATCGGATATTTTTCCGTACCTTTCCAGGATTGAAAAATCCCTGAAGGAACAGAGTTTTTCTGTTAAACGGGCAGATAAAGAGGATATCAAACGTATCCTGGCTGTTTACTATGAGCAGAACGTGACCACAGAGAAGTTTGAAGACTTTGACGGGGAGCGGTGGATCATACCAGAGATTTAGAGTGAGGAGGAGATGACTTGAAAAAAGGAAGAACAGCAGTTGATGACAGGGAAGATAATGTGCGTATCCAGGAATTTCTGGATATGATTGCCCCGTCTGTCATTAAATTTGAAACAGATCATTTTATTTGTGGTAACACCTATCGTTGTGTCTGGGCACTGCGGGAGTACCCGACTGCTACGGAAGAGCAGGCAATTCTCTCACATTTAGGGGAGAAAGATGGTGTAACCTTGCGGATCTATACCCGTCATGTGACACCCGTTGAGGAGCGGAAGATCATCAGTAATGCAGCCAACAAAAACCGGATGGATCGGAGCAATACCAGTGATTTACAGCAGACTGTTCTGGCTGAAAGTAATTTACAGGATGTAACTACCATCGTAGCCCAGATGCATCGCAACCGAGAACCCCTCCTCCATACGGCAGTATATCTGGAGTTGTGTGCCCATGATCTGGAGCATTTGAAGCTTCTTCAGACAGAAGTACTAACGGAACTGATCCGATCAAAATTGAATGTAGACCGACTGATCCTCCGTCAACAACAGGGGTTCCGGTGTGTAATGCCAAGCGGTTATAACCTGTTTAAGGATCAGTTTGAGAGAGTGCTTCCGGCCAGCAGTGTGGCGAATCTGTATCCCTTTAACTATTCAGGAAAGACGGATCCTCACGGGTTCTATATTGGGAAAGATAAATTTGGGAGTAATGTACTGGTGGATTTTAACCGGAGAGCAGATGATAAGACGAATGCCAATATCCTGATTCTGGGAAACAGCGGACAGGGAAAAAGCTATCTGCTTAAATTGCTGCTGACGAATTTAAGGGAGTCCGGAATGCATATCTGCGCTCTGGATCCGGAAATGGAGTATGAAGATCTGACCAATAATCTTGGAGGGTGTTTTATCGACTTAATGAGCGGGGAGTTCATTATCAACCCTCTGGAACCGAAAACTTGGGACGAAGCGGGAAGCCCAGAGGATCTGGATGCACCTCAGACCTTTCGCATCCGGTCCAGATTATCCCAGCATATCAGTTTCTTAAAGGACTTTTTCCGAAGCTACAAGGATTTTTCCGACAGGGAAATCGATGTGATTGAGATCATGCTGCAGAAGTTATATACCAGATGGGGGATTACAGACGAAAGTGATTTTGAATGCCTGGCTGCGGAGGATTACCCAGTTCTCTCCGATCTTTATGCGTTCATTGAGGAAGAATATCAGGGATTTGACGAAAACAGAAGACAGCTTTATACAGCAGAAATGCTTCAGAGTATTCTTCTTGGGCTGAATTCTATGTGTGTGGGAGCTGAGAGCAAGTTCTTTAATGGACATACCAATATCACCGATGATGGCTTCATTACCTTTGGGGTAAAAGGACTGTTACAGGCCAGCAGGAGCCTTAAAAATGCATTGCTTTTTAATGTGCTTTCGTTTATGAGCGATGTTCTTTTGACACAAGGCAATACGGCAGCCAGTCTGGATGAGTTTTATCTGTTTCTTTCCAACCTGACTGCAGTAGAGTATGTTAGAAATTTTATGAAGCGTGTGCGAAAAAAAGATTCTGCAGTTATCATAGCCAGCCAGAACCTAGAGGATTTTAATCTGGATGGCGTGAGGGAGTATACCAAGCCGCTGTTTTCCATCCCGACGCATCAGTTTCTGTTCAATGCGGGGAGCATTGATGCCAAGTTTTATACGGATACCTTGCAACTGGAGGATAGTGAGTATAACCTGATCCGGTATCCACAACGGGGAGTCTGCCTGTATAAATGTGGAAATGAGCGATATAACTTAATGGTAAATGCCCCGGAACACAAAGCCAGACTGTTCGGAAAGGCAGGAGGACGCTAAAAGGGGAGACTATGAATGGAGTTAAAGGAGCAGAAATTTGGCATTGAGATTGAGATGACCGGCATTACCCGTGCGAAAGCGGCTGAGGTAACGGCAGAGTATTTTGGAACTAGAGTCAAATATCTGGGAACCTATTACGATACCTATGCAGCCATTGACACGGAGGGGCGGCAGTGGAAATTTATGAGCGATAGCAGTATTCACGCAGAACGGAAGGTAAATGGAAGCAGGGTAAATGCTGATGTGGAATACCGGACAGAGATGGTAAGTCCAATCTGTCGCTATGAAGACATTGTTACCATTCAGGAAATTATTCGGAAACTGAAAGAGCATGGTGCCCTGACAAACAAGAGCTGCGGAATCCATGTGCATATCAATGCAGAGCCGTTTGATGCCAGAACTCTCCGTAATATCACCAATATCATGGCATCCAAGGAAGACTTGATCTATAAAGCACTTGGAGTGTCTGTGGAAAGGCAGCATCGTTGGTGTCAGCCGGTGGATACACGATTTTTGGATGAGTTAAACCGGAGAAAACCTAGAAGTATGGAAGCTGTAGAGCGGATCTGGTACAACGGAGAGAGCCGGAGGGATGCGCATTATGATGATAGCCGCTATCATTGTCTGAACCTTCATTCTGTTTTTCAGAAAGGAACTGTGGAATTTCGTCTGTTCAATGGGACGCTTCATGCAGGCAAGATTAAGGCCTATATCCAGTTTTGTCTGGCGATTGGCGCCCAAGCGCTGAATCAGTCCTGCGCCAGCAGAAGAAAAACTCAGACCAGCAATGAGAAGTATACATTCCGCACTTGGCTTTTACGGCTAGGATTAAATGGGGAAGAATTCGCCACAGCTCGTCAGCATCTGCTGGCAAATCTGCCGGGCTGTATTGCCTGGAAGGATCCGGCTCAGGCGGAAGCACAAAAGGAAAGAATGCGACAGAAGCGGGAGAAGGAATTGGCAGAACGGATCCAGAGACAGGAAACCATTCATCCAATTGAGGAATTAGAATCAGCTGGGGAAGCACAGGAATCCCCGGCTTTTTGTATGCGAATGTGACAGGAGGAAGCAAATTGAAAGGAAAACAAAGACTTTATATTGCCTATGGGAGCAATCTGAATCTGGAGCAGATGGCATTTCGTTGTCCGACTGCAAAGGTAGTAGGAAAGAGTGAGTTAAAAGATTATGAACTGTTATTTCGGGGAGGCCGCAGGGGGGCTGTGGCAACCGTAGAACCTAAAGAAGGGAGTACTGTGCCGGTGCTGATCTGGGAGATCCAAAACAGAGATGAGGCATCGCTGGATCTTTATGAAGGGTATCCCAATTTGTACGGGAAGCAGATGCTGGAGGTTGAGCTGGATGGAAAAACTGTTCCGGCCATGGTTTATGTGATGACACCAGGGCATTCATTTGGAATTCCCTCTGACTATTATGCCAATGTAATCTGGCAAGGGTACGAAACGGCAGGGTTTGAAACCCAGTTTCTGGAGGACGCAATCGAACATGCTTATCAGCTTGTACAGAAACAGGAAAGAGAGGGAGGCTTCTATCAGCAGAGCCTGTTTCATATGGGGGGCTATGATGGAATGAAATAAATCCTGATGTGTCAGATGAATATCTCGATAAAAAGTGTGGAAGGAGTGATTTTATGGCCGTCTCAGCTGCCGCTGTGACAGCAAAACTGGTAGCGCTTACTCTCTCTGGCCGGAATGGGCGGACTGTGGTTTTTTCTGTTATTGCAGCATTAGCAACCCCTGTTATTTTAATTGCCACCATGATTATGTGCACGCTTTCTGGGACTGTAGACCATAACATTTCTGCTGTCCAGCTGTCCTTTCATGGAGGGTATTTGTCCTCAAAGGTGCCAGCAGAGTATCGGATGTACATCGAAAATATGCAGGACAGTTTTGAAAAACTGGATGGGGTGTTAAATGAAATCAATGGTATGGCAGAAGCCGAAGAAGTAGATCCCTACCAGGTAAAAGCGATTTTTTATGCCCTGTTTTTTGGTAAGGAGCACCCTCGGATGGATGAGGGGGACTACCGGGCATTCGCAGATTGTTTTGTAGAGTATGAGGAGAGGGAGGATGAAGAGGGAGAAACCTATACAGTTGCAATTCCAATCCAAAGCCTGAATATGGTCTACGGAAATCTTGCTGCAGAATTAAACCAGGAGGTTTCTCTGGAAGATAAAACGAATGTACAGCGCATCTATATGCTGGCAAAATACGGTGTGAGTGTACCAGGTGGAAATGGTCTTCCTCCCGGACAGGCTATGGGAGATGGGAGTTTTTCCGCGCTGATGGCAGAGGCAACCCGTTATATTGGTTATCCCTATGTATGGGGCGGTAGTTCTCCAGATACCAGTTTCGACTGCAGTGGATATATCTGTTGGGTCTACACGAGATCCAGGGTGTATCACCTTTCCCGAACAACAGCTCAGGGGATTTATGACCAGTGTGCGATTGTGTCAAGAGAGGAGGCTAGACCCGGAGATCTGGTGTTTTTTACGGGAACTTATGCATCTGCGGGGGCGGTCAGCCATGTGGGGATTTATGTTGGAGGCTCTAGGATGCTGCATTGTGGTTCGCCTATTGGCTATGCGGACCTTACTTCTCCTTACTGGAACAGCCATCTGTATGCTTTTGGAAGGCTGGCAACTATTCCGGAATGAGGCAGCTAAAAATGAAATTTGTGCAGATTTGCCTGGACAGTTTATGGATATGTGATATCGACTTTTAGAAAAAAGTTCGGTATTGTGTGTGGCTGAAAGGAGGGAAGTAACCGATGGATGAGATTATGGATCAGTTAAATCAGGTAATCGAAGAACGAGTTCTGGAGCTGAAGAGAAAAAGTGAAGAGGACAAGGTTCCCGCTTATTGCACAGAGACCAAGGAACATGTCCTCCGCATGGATCGAATTCTCAATAGCCTTTCAGAGGATGACCGGCAATGGTTGGATGACCAGCTTATGGCTAAAATGGATATACCGGAACAGGAGCGTCTGAGGTATTATAAGGCAGGTCTTGCAGATGCCATTGAACTAATCCATTATTTAAGAACCTGATGAAACGAGATCGGGCGGCTGTGTGAGCAGCCGCCTGATTTGCTTTCTGAAAGAAAAGGAGATTTGAAATGAGAAATACTACGATCAATGTCAGTTTTAACACAGAAAAATTGGATGCGTTAAAGTTCCACATGGAAAAAAGGGACACCGATCTTCAGGGGGAATTAAATGATACAGTACAGAAACTGTATGAAAAATATGTCCCGCAGGCTACCCGTGAATATATTGATGACAAGGTGGCAAGAGAAATATCCGCCAGAGAACGTACCCGTAGAGCTGATCGGACTGCGAGACGGGAGGAGTCCCAGCTGGAAGAATCAGAAATCGTATGATAACCAGAAAAAAGAAAACGGAATCCCCAGTCATCCATGACATCCCCGTGTAGCCCCCTGTGTGCCCCTGTGTCGGGCTTTGGACAGCTAGGTGGCATCGTGGTACCCATACGAGGATTTTAAGCGGTGTTGGGCAAATGTGAGAGAAGGTTATGGAAACAGCAAGAACACGTGGGGATACGGGATTCCTGAGTGGTTGGCAGGGTCGAAACGTGTGCAGGTTAAAGGGGGTATGCTGCTTTTGGCAGCCCACCCCTGGAAAACACCGACCGGCAAAGCCGTTCGGGAAATTTGGTTTGAATACTTTTGGGAAAGGCGGTCGAAAGAATGGTGCTAGATTTTTGAAAGTGGCAGGATTTTGGAGGAAATGAGAGAGATTTTGTGAATACCTGGTAAGGAGGGAACGATGGGGAGCGAAAATGCGAAAGTCCGTGTTGGGATTTATATCGAGAAAGCAATATTAGAACAGGCAGACGGGTTGTTGGAGACTGCCAATGTGCGTTCCAGAAACGAATTTGTAGCAGAAGCGCTTAAATTCTATATGGGATATCTTCTTGCAGGAAAAGCAGAAAATTTATTTTTTGCAGTCACTGGCTTCTGTGCTTACGGGAACCGTTCAGGATAGTGAGAACCGTCTGGCCAGGATGGACTTTAAGATAGCAGTGGAATTGTCCAAGCTCTCACAGGTAATTGCCTACACCCATGATGTGGATGAAGAATCTTTAAACAGGCTGCACGTAAAATGTGTTGATGAAGTGAGGCGGATCAATGGAACTGTGAAGTTTGAAGATGCGTATCATTATCAAAAGCGGGATGTGTAGATATTGTTGGGAAAGAAAAGATGGAAGGAGAATTGATTTGTAATTCCTTCGACTTATACATGGATCATTCCAACTCACATTTTGTATGGAGAAAAGGGGACTCAGACATCTTATGAAACATATCCAAGTTTGTGGATAGAATCGAAGCGGCACCTATGGTTATGGGAAACGTGGAGTATTGGTTTCACACGAAAGAGCAGATAGACTTTTTTTCTGACTGGATTAAGCAAAGTGCCTGATATGCTCCAAATGGTAAAAACTGTAACGGAAGATGATATGATAAAAGCAGGAGGAATCATGGTGTGATATGCCATAGGTTCCTTTTTGTTTTTTTAAAAGGAGTAACATGCCAAAACTTATTTTTACTTCCCGATATTTAAAAGATGCAAAGCCATCTCAGAAAGAAAATTATGTCCATTACATTGGAACGCGGAAAGGGGTAGAGAAAATTGATACGAGTAAAAAGTACCTCCCAGCAACGGTGAGTCAAAAGAAGTTGGTGCATCAGCTCCTGCAGGATTTTCCGGCGACAAAAGAAATGCTGGAGTATGAAGATTATCAAAGAAAACCAACAATCAAAAATGCCTCGGAATTTATTTCCTGTGCATTGGAACAAAATCTTGATATAGCAGCGACGCGAAAAAATTATGTGGATTATCTGGCGCATCGTCCCCGTGTAGAAAAGATTGGTGAGCATGGTCTGTTTACAGATGAGGGAGAACCGGTGGTTCTTGGACAGGTGCAGAATCAGGTGGCAGATCACAAGGGAATTGTGTGGACACATGTGATTTCCCTTCGGCGCGAGGATGCAGCCCGGTTAGGGTACGACAGTGCTGTTCAGTGGATGGCATTGCTGCGTTCCAAACGGGCAATGCTGTGTAAGCATATGAAAATTGACAGCGCCAATCTGAAATGGTACGCTGCATTTCATAATGAAAGCCATCATCCCCATGTTCATCTATTGGTGTACTCAGTAAAAGATGGAGAAGGGTATCTGACAAAGCAGTCGATTGAGGCCATGCGTTCTGAGCTGGCGCATGATATTTTCCGTCAGGATTTTGCAAATATTTATGAGGAACAGGCGCAGTCTCGTATGGATTTAAAGGAACGGTCGGAAGTTGTAATGAAGACATGGATAGATGAAATACGGGCGGGGACGCTTAAGAGTTCGGAAATTGAACCAGTATGATGCAGCTTTCGTAAACGGCTGCAGAATACAGGTGGGAAAAAGGTTTATGGCTACTTGAAGAGAGATGTGAAGGATCTGGTCGATCGCATCGTAGACGAGTTGGAGAAAGATGACCGGGTGTCTGCCCTGTACCGGGAATGGGGGCTATGGCAGGATGAGATTGTGAAGACCTACCGAAAACAGACGGAAGAATTACCGCCTTTATCAAAACAGCCTAAATTAAAAAGTATCAAAAATATGGTGATTGCAGAAGCATTAAGGCTTGGCAGTCATCATTTTTTGTTTGAAGAGAATGAAGATGGATACTCAGAGCCAAAGGACGATTTTTTTATACAAGAACCAGATCCCACAGCAGAGCTGACAGGGGAACTAGATTCGGACTATGCGGAGGAGGAACTTAAGCAAGAGCTTTTTCCTAATGGTAGAAAAGGAAAATCCAGTTCCAACTGGTGGACAGATGGATATATACAGGCTAGGAATTATTTGTATGGCAGCGATTCTACATTACAGGATTTTGAAAAGGCATATCAGAAGTTCCTTCAGGAAGCAGAGCTGGGGAATGGGTTTGCCATGCACGACCTTGGCCGGGATGTTTGGGGATGGCTTGGGACGGGATGCGGATGTGGGGCTGGCACAGAAATGGTATGAGAAAGCATTGGAAGCATTTCTTGTAAGAGAAGAATCCGTAAAGAAAAAGAAGAAACCCTATCTGCAATATCGTATTGGGAAAATGTATGCTTCTGGTTTGGGAGCAGAACAAAATTATGAAAAGGCGGCACACTGGTTTTCTCAGGCGGCTGCAATGGATCATAAGTATGCCCAGTATTCTCTGGCTGGGCTTTACCGGCGGGGCCGGGGGGTGGAGCAAAATGATATACGGGCGTTTTCTCTATATATGAGTTCAGCAGAGCAGGGGAATCCTTATGCCAGCCTGGAACTGGCGAAGATGTATAGGGATGGTTTTGGTACAGAGCCGGATTTACAGCAGGCAGAGTGGAGATTTCAGAATGCGTATTCCGGTTTTGTGGTTCTGGAAGAAAAAAGTCATGATGATAAACTCCAGTACCGGATTGGTCAGATGCTTCATACTGGAACGGGAACCAGCAAAGATGATGAGGGGGCGGTTAGGTATTGGGAAAAGTCTGCAAAGCTGGGGAATATCAATGCTCAGTATGCACTTGGAACACTCTGGCTGGAAACGGGAAGTGGAGACAGCGGCCAGGCAGTGGAATGGCTTACAAAAGCAGCAAATGCAGAGCACTCAGCTGCCCAGTATGTGTTGGGGAAATTATACCAGGATGGTGTGTATTTTAATAAAGATATGGATCAGGCCATGAAATGGTTCCGCTCTGCAGCAGAACTTGGAAATGAATATGCTGCATATCGGATGGGATGTTTGTTGCTTTTGGGGGAGGAAATACCGAAGGATGTGGAAGCGGCTGTGAAGTGGCTCAGCCTGTCAGCGGAAAAAGGAAATCCATATGCGCAGTATCGGCTTGGAATGCTATATCTCAAGGGGGAAGCGTTTTCTCCTCAAGTGGAAGTGGCAATGAAATGGCTTCAACAGGCAGCGGAGCAGAAAAATGAATGGGCCTTTTATCAGTTAGGGAAGTTATATCTTTCAGGAGAACATGTAACGAAAAATGTGGAAACAGCAGTACATTACCTGGGATTATGTGCGGAAAAAGGAAACCAGTATGCTCAGTATGTGTTGGGAAAGTTATATCTCTGTGGCAGAGATGTTTCCCGTGATCGGGAAAAGGCAGTGGAATATCTGACAGCATCGGCAGAACAAGGAAATCTGTATGCCAGTTTTTTACTGGAACATCTGGATGCATATCAGGATCCGTCCTTGTTTCTGGCAGCAACCAGACTGCTTCATCATCTGGAAAAGCTGTTTTGCGAAGAAGTACAGAGACCAATGGAAATGAAGCGGTATCAGATTGACCGGAAACGACGCAGGAAACTGTCAGAGAAAAAGCAGGCTCAAGGACATCATAGGGATGATCAGGAGCCGGCACAAGGTATTTATTGACGAAGGAGGATGGCATGGGAGAATTTGTTTATTTTACGGAAGAACAGAAACAGAGGGCCAATGCGGTGGATCTGGAAGATTTTCTTTCCAGGCAGGGGGAAAAGCTGCTTCGTTCTGGAAGAGAAAAGCGCCTGGCCAGTGATCACAGTATTACAGTGAGGGGAAATCGATGGTATGATCACGCGACAGAAAAGGGAGGCTGTGCCATTGACTTTGTGCGGATGTTTTATAACCAGAGCTTTCCGGATGCAGTTACAATGCTGCTTGGTGGAGAACAGGGAGTTGCATACCGGGAAAGCGTGAATCAGCAACTAGAACCGAAAAAGCCATTTGTACTTCCAGAGGCGAACCAGACCATGCACCGTGCTTTTGCGTATCTGATAAAGACAAGGTGTGTGGATCCTAAAGTAGTATCTGTATTTGCAGGAAAACACATGATTTATGAAGATGTTAAATATCATAATGTTGTGTTTGTGGGTTTTGATTCAGATGGAATCCCACGCCATGCACATAAAAGGGGAACCTGTCAGAAGGGACAACCATTTAAGGGGAATGTAGAAGGATGTGATCCAAGGTACAGTTTTCGTTGGGTTGGGAAGAGTAATACCGTGTATGTATTTGAGGCACCGATTGATATGCTGTCTTTTATTTCCATGTATCAAAAGGGGTGGATGGATCATAGTTATGTGGCACTCTGTGGGGTGGCAGAACATGCGTTGATGCAGCTTTTGAATGATGCACCGCACATCTCCCAAATTGCTTTATGTCTGGATCATGATAAGGCGGGAATCCAGGCAAGGGAACGGATAAAGAAAAACCTGTCTGAGCGGGGATACCATATGGTATTCTCGCTTTTTTCAAATCTTAAGGATTGGAATGAGGATCTTCAAGAGCTGAAGAAGCCACCGCCGGAATATATGAACAGACAGCAGACAGTTATACAGATGATGTGAGAGGAGGGGAGTAGGATACAGGGAGTCATTATATTTATTTGTATAGGTTTGGGGATGTTCGCTGTAATCGGCAGTCTGGTAATGATATCAAATCATTATACCTTAAACGGAATTAAATCGAGAACGGTAGGAGACGGGCAGTATGGAACTGCACGGTTTGCAACGGAAAAGGAAATACGGGAAACGTATGCTCATGTACCATATGAACCGGAGCAATGGAGAGCAGGAAAGCATCTACCAAAAGAGCAGGGGCTGGTAGTTGGATACAAAAAGAAAGGAAATTCCATCACAGCACTGGTAGACAGTGGAGATATTCACTGTCTCATGATCGGGGCAGCAGGAGTGGGTAAGACCGCAAACTTCTTATACCCTAATATCGAATATGCCTGTGCTTCTGGAATGAGTTTCCTCACCACAGACACGAAGGGCGATCTGTTTCGTAATTATGCAGGTATAGCCAAGGAATATTATGGCTATCGGATTTCCATTCTGGATTTACGAAATCCCACCCGTTCTGATGGCAACAATATCCTGACGCTGGTTAATAAATACATGGATGAGTATTTAAAGAATCCTGAAAATCTGGCAGCAAAGGCAAGAGCAGAGAAGTATGCGAAAATTACAGCTAAAACAATCATCTGCTCTGAAGGGGCTTCTGCCAGCAGTTATGGACAAAATGCTTTTTTCTATGATGCAGCAGAAGGTTTGCTGACTTCTGTGATTCTGTTGATTGCAGAGTATTGCCCGCCAGAGAAACGCCATATCATTTCTGTGTTCAAGCTGATTCAGGATCTTCTGGCGCCATCCCCAGTGAAGAACCGGAGCCTGTTCCAGTTACTTATGGATAAGCTGCCACCTACTCACAAGGCGAAGTGGTTTGCAGGAGCAGCTTTAAATTCTGCGGATCAGGCAATGGCCTCTGTGCTATCCACAACCATGTCCAGATTGAATGCGTTTCTGGATTCTGAAATGGAACAGATCCTGTGCTTTGAGAGTACCTTGGACACGGAAACATTCTGTAGGGAAAAGTCAGCAATTTTTTATTGTGCTGCCGGAAGAAGATAACACGAAGTATTTTATGGTATCCCTGTTTTTACAACAGCTTTACCGGGAAATGTTGACGATTGCAGATGAACATGGAGGAAAGCTGCCCAACAGAGTCATGATGTTTGCGGATGAAATCGGAACCATACCAAAAATTGAATCCATGGAGATGATGTTTTCTGCAGGCCGTTCCAGACGGATCAGCATGGTTCCTATCATTCAGAGCTTTGCGCAGTTGGAAAAGAATTATGGAAAAGAAGGTTCCAGTATTATCATCGATAACTGCCAGGATATTTTGTTTGGAGGTTTTGCACCAAACTCAGAGAGCGCAGAAATCTTATCAAAAGCATTGGGAAACAGAACAGTGTTGTCTGGTTCTATATCCAGAGGAAAAAATGACCCCAGCCAGAGCCTGCAGATGATGAGCAGACCATTAATGGCGCCGGAGGAGTTAAAGACCTTGCCAAAAGGGAATTTCATTCTTGCTAAGACAGGGGTATGCCCTATGAAAACAAGGCTTCCTTTGTTTTTTAAATGGGGTATCCGGTTTGAGGAGGTTTATGAAGTCCCGGAACAGGCAGCAAGAGAGGTTGTATATGCTGACCGATTGGAATTGGAGGAGGAAATAGTAAGGCGGTCTGATTTTGATGAGGAAGACTTATGGAGGGGATCTGTTGAAAGCGGAAAGTTGGAGGAGGCTTCTTTTTTAGGAGGAAAGGCTCATGGAGAGACAGCGAAGGAAAAACAGCATAAGGCAGCTACTCGAAGACCACCTCTTAGAACCGATTAGCAGAGAGGAGAACAGATGGCTTATTTTTCTAAAATTTATTCTTCAGATCTGCCCCATCGGGCTAAAGCTGTGTATATGTATTTGAAGGACCGGAGTAATACAGACGGACAATGCTATCCTGCGATTGGCACTATCGCAAAGGAATTAAACCTATCACGGAGAACTGTAGAACGGGCGATTCAGGATCTGGTAAAGGCTGGGCTTATAAAAAAGGAACAGAGGTGGCGTGAAAACGGAGGAAAAAGCAGTCTTTTATATACGCTGATAGACAGCAGCTAGAAGATACGCCACCAAGGGATCAGTTTGTTTTCTTGGTGGCATATGGGATATGGCAATATGACATATGAAGAGAAGGTATCACTTGAAGAAATATAATAATCAGAGAAAAAATTAGACAGTTATCTATAAAAAAAGAAGGTGAGTGTGAGGTTAATGCGTATCAATTTTTGGTGAATATAAAACAACTTAGGGTAAGAAAAATATTCCCGAATAAAACAATATGTGGTATAATAAAAAAATGCTATGTGAACAAAAAGGGTGCCGCTATGAACAAATATATTGGACAGCAATTTGCTGCTTTAAGATACGAAAAAAATATTTTGGTTGTTGAAGAAACTACATCCTCTGGTGGATGCGGCTCCTTCAACGCGGCTTCTTCATGTCCTGCGTCAGCCTGTCTTTATGACAGTGCGGCGTGGGGCTTTTTTATTGCCTGAAAGGAGTATGAGAACATGAGTCTGAAATATACCTGCCCCAGCTGTGGAACCCCCTTGGGTTATGAGGGATTGTGTTGGAAATGTAAGTGCGAGCAAGAACGGCAAGCTGCTCTGGCCTGGACGCCGGAACAAATTGTCGAAAAACAAAGAAACTTGATACAGAACATCCAGAGGCTGGCTGATATGGAGGATCCAGAGTTCGCCGACTTTTGGCAGCTGCTTGGCTACCATGATGCCATCACCCCGGAGATTCAGCGAGTGGCACTGGCCGCAGAGGTGTTCTGGCCCTGTGAGATCTATTATCACGCTCCCGCCGATGTGCGGGATGGTCTGATCCATGCGCTGTTGTCCGCGGAATATTCCAGCGCGGCCTCCAACCTGATGAGTTGCCTTGCTATGCAAGGAGATGACAAGGCAATGGAGACTCTGCTGGAGCTGGAGCGAAATCCCCGGCCCTGGCGCAAGGGCCTCTATGTAGACCCATCCAGCTATGCGCAGATCGGAGGCTGGACCTTCGACAAGGAGGGCCAGAAAATCCAACTCAACTTCGACACCTGCTATCCTATGGTCAAGGGAACCACTGGCGAGAAATCTCCCGTCCGCATTGGCCTAGAACGGGAAGATACCTGTCCCCACTGCGGCGGACGCATGGTGGATATATTGGTGCTGGACGGCCGGGATGAGCGGCTCCGGTTTCTGGGACTGGACGGTATCCTGACCGCCACATGCTGCCCCAGTTGTGTGGGCTTTTTGAAAGGCCCCGCCTTTAACCGTTTTACCCTGGATGGCGGCGTGGAAGTCTTTCCCTCCGAGCTCTTTGACGGGGCGGAGAAGACGGATTGCTATGTCAGTCCCGAGGACTACAAGGCCCTCACCGAAAATCCCTTTGTGCTGGGCGAAGCGCCGGTGCCCTGTTTACGGCGCGGCCTGCCAGGATGTGAACACCGTCGGCGGCTTTGGCAACTGGGTGCAGGACGCGGAATATACGACCTGTCCTCACTGCGGCAAGCCCATGAAGTATCTGGTCCAAATCCAGTGGGATACGGTGTTTGACTGTGCGGAGGGCACGCTCTATGTGGAGTTCTGCCCGGACTGCCATATCGTGTCCATGCAGCACCAGCAGACCTGAAAGGGAGAACGCCATGAAAAAGAGAACGGTTAAGGACTTTATTGCTCTGTACGCCCCGGAAGATGAGGAAAAGCTGGTACTGATTCAGGACGGTATCAGCGCGGATAAAACTTTTCTGGATACCTTCTGGGCGGCGCATACCCATGCCCTCGCAATGGCAGATGTCCAGACTGGACAGGTGATCTCCGGTCGATGCTACCTGAGCTGGCCGCTGACGGACAAGGAACGGGATGCCGGTGGCTATTCCAAGCGGTTCGCCAAGGGCCAGATCTACCGGATCAAAGCCCGCGGCTGGAAAGGTGATGCCCTCAGTGAACCCCAGTGGTATGTCACGGAAGTGCTGGAGGAAGGTGTCCCCTGTCCAGCATTAGAGGAGATCTGGACGGAATATACAAAGCCCATTCTTCTGGAGGACGAAGTGCTGGGAACTCTCACACTGGATCGGGAGATGAGCACATTCGAGGGAACCTGTAAGTGGATGGGAAACGAAGTCCATATCTCGCTGGATGTGGACACTGAAAAGAAAGCGTCCTGGACCCGCGTCACCAATGTGATGAAGAAGCTGGTGGCAGAGCAGGAAGCCTGGGACAAGTCCCTGCGAGCGATGGCTGCCCAAAAGCTCACTGCTCAGGCCAACGAATGGCTGGCCGACAATGACCAGACTGACCGAGATCCGGAGAAAGACCCCATCACCGAGGATGAGTTCGCCCGTCGTATCCTGCTCACCGAGTTTACAGTATCTCCCGGCGGCCGGTTTACCGCCTGGTATGAGGACGACGATATGTTCTGGGGCCATGTGGTCACTGTGGATGGGACACTGAAAAAAGGTCCTGTTGACGCTGATATACAGGGCTGACTACAACCGATTATAAAAGGAGGTGTCCACTATGTGCGAGCACTGCCGAAACATTCAAATATGGAGAAAATTTGACGCCCCAAAGGACTATCTGGCCTGTATTGCTTACATTCAGCAGTTGGTGTCGGAGGGGGAATTTGAATTGATAGCAGAGGAGTCCACCTGCCGCTGGAGAAGGTAAAGACTGAGGATGGATGGGCAGACGAAATTATGGCTCACATGATCCGGTGCAAGCACTGCGGCCAGATCTTCACCTGTGTGGTCAACACCTGGCGAGGCAGTGGACACTTCAAAAAAGGCAAAGGATGACACAGAAAAGGCGGTGAAATGATGAATCAGACAGAAGAAACAAAACTGCTGGAGCAGATTGAGAAGTGGAATGATGCGGACGAGTTCTCACGATGTATTGAGGCCATCGAGGCTATCCCGGAACAGGAGCGGGGCTATTTGCTGACCGTCAAGCTGAGTCGGGCTTACAGCAATCTGGCGGCTCTGGGAGATCATGGAGAGCATGGGACCGACGGTGAAGTGGACGGGGATCTCATCCGACACGCCATTGAGCTGCTGGAGTCCGTCCGCACCCAGGGTGAGAACGATCCCTACTGGAATGCCCGGATGGGCTACTCCTGCCTGATGGCATACGGCTCCGCAACCACCGCTTATGAATACGCAAAATGCTGGCTGTCCCTGGCCCCGGATGACCCGGATGCCCAAGAGCTGGTGCGGGACTGTGAGAAATATCTGGAGGAGGAAAATTCCTTGGAACTGGATTGGAAAGAGCGGGAGGAGATCATCCGGTGGGAGACCATCCCCCCTGCCGACGATGACATCCTCGGCCATGTGAAAGTACATATCGACCAGTATTTCGGTGTCTATACCCAACTCCTCACGGACGACAGCGATCCGGATCACCCTCTGGAAATCGCCGTCATCCTGCCTCGACCGGAACATGACTACTACACCCTGGTCACTGTGGGCCTGAGCCGGCATCGGATGGATTTCTCGGAGGAGCGTCGGGGAGGAAAAACTGGAACGGGCAGAGCTGCTCATCAACCTGCCCCGAGACTGGAAGCTGACAAAGGCAGACTGCCGGGAGGAACGGTGGAGCTGGCCCATCCGGATGATGCTGGCCACCGCCCACTTTGCCATGGAGGACCCGGAGGTAGGGCTGGAATCCAGAACTACACTTATGGAGGGTGAGGATGGCATCCCCTTTGCAGAGAATACGGACCTGCGGGGCGAGATCCTGCTCTATCCCGGTGTGTTTGGGGAGGAGTCCTTTTTCTGCCGTCTGCCGGACGGGGACGAGGTCAACTTCTATCAGGTGATCCCCCTCTACCGGGAGGAGCTCCAATACAAGCTGGAGCACGGCTCGGATGCCCTGCTGGACCTCTGCCCAGACGAGAGCCTGGAGGTCATCAATCCACACCGGCTGAATGTGGTCACCGACCGAGAGAAAATCAGCTACGACCCAGCGGAGATGGACAACGCCGCAGACCAGATCAAGAAGATCCAAGAGCTTCACCTGCCAGTGGACGAATTGGACGCCTGCAATCTGATGGCTTTCTTCCTGGGCTGGGCTATGAAGCGGGGCCAGATGAGTAACCCGTTCATCTCCCGGTATCGGGAGATAGTGGAGGCAGTCCAGACCGGAAAGGGGCCTGATCTTCGGGTGTTCATCCTGGACAACCTGGATGGGAAATTGTCTACTCAGTTCTTTGACCGGAGAGGCTCCGGTTTTGCCCAGTGGTACGCCCAGGACAACCGATCCAACCCCTATGTCTACCGCCGGGATTGCCGGAATATCGTCTTGGACAAGCTGAAAGACCGTGTCTGGAACAGTATTGCGGAAAAAGAAGCGGCCTACCTACTTCTGCCATATACCGAAGAAATCCGTCAGAGTGTGGAGCAGCTGTTAGATGAGCGGTATCAACAGTATCTGGAAGCGGAATTTGCAGATGACCCCGAGGAGCGGGTGGCGCGGGCAGCGGAAGGGAAACCGGCTGTCATTCCCGACTGGGACGGCCTCTGTTCTGCTACGCTTCTGACCGCGTCGCCCAGGATGGGTGCAAGGTGCAGATTATGGACCGGGCTGTTCCCTGAGCGTGAGGATATGGGTTGGGAGAGCGGTTGGGCCTTCTACTCCGGGGACGAGGGCGATGTGTACGGTGAAGGGGATGAATACTACGAGTCACACTGCGGCTTCTATGATATTCGGGACATCTGCCGCATCGATCCAGACATTATCCCGCTCCTGAACCTGCCCTATGGTACCATGCAGATGCGCGGAGAAGATGGAGCGTGGTATGAGGTGATACGCGACGACGAAGGCGAGGAGGAAACCTAAATGAACAGCGAACAGATCACAGCATTTTTGCAAGAGCATTGGTATATTGCCTCAGTGGTCATCGGGGCCGTGATTTTAATTGGAGCGATCCGCAACTGGAACTGGCTCTGCGACCCCACTGGTACGCGGGATGCCCACCGCCACAGCAGAGGATACCGGCGGGTGGTGTTCTTCCTGCTGGGCGTCCTCCTGA
>ENA-OPYY01000055-OPYY01000055.1-human-gut-metagenome-genome-assembly--contig:-NODE-55-length-48948-cov-1.399910_pt1 | contig 48948 bp, 68 predicted proteins | sample MGYA00242472_ERZ504481 | MGnify/ENA primary metagenome ERZ504481 (study PRJEB26092, sample SAMD00036265) | human gut metagenome | host: Homo sapiens | study: EMG produced TPA metagenomics assembly of...
CTGCTTTTGATGAATAAACAGGGAAATAGAAAAATTGTATCAAGGGAATATCCTTTGTATTTTCCAAAGCCCGGCTGGTCTGAGCAAAATCCGGAGGATTGGTGGAAACAGAGCTTAGAGGGAATTAGGGAATTGACGGCAGAATGTGACAAAAGTCAGGTGGCAGGCATCAGCTTTGGCGGGCAGATGCACGGCCTTGTAATTTTAGATGAGAATGATGAGGTCATTCGTCCGGCAATTCTGTGGAATGACGGAAGAACACAGAAAGAAACCGATTATTTAAATGAAGTAATCGGAAAAGAAAAAATATCTGCCTGTACAGCGAACATTGCTTTTGCAGGCTTTACAGCGCCGAAAATTTTATGGGTGAAGGAAAATGAGCCGGAGAATTTTAAGAAAATCAGAAAAATCATGCTGCCGAAGGATTACCTGGCATATAAGCTCTCCGGTGTTCACTGCTGCGATATGTCTGACGCATCCGGAATGTTGCTCTTTGATGTGAAAAACAGATGCTGGTCAAAAGAAATGCTGAAAATCTGCGGGATTACAGAAGAACAGATGCCGAAGCTGTTTGAAAGCTATGAAACAGTTGGAACATTGAAGGATGAACTGGCATGCAAGCTTCAAATTCCAAACACCTGTAAAATTGTGGCAGGGGCAGGAGATAATGCGGCAGCAGCTGTAGGAACCGGAACGGTAGGTGACGGAAGATGTAACATTTCTCTGGGAACCAGCGGTACAATTTTTATTTCCAGTAAAGAATTTGGGGTGGACCCTAATAATGCTCTCCACGCATTTGCTCATGCAGACGGTAATTATCATTTAATGGGATGTATGTTAAGTGCGGCATCTTGTAACAAGTGGTGGATGGATGAAATTATTGGCACAAAGGATTACGGAAAAGAGCAGGCGGCAATTGACAAGCTGGGAGAAAATAAGGTATACTTTCTTCCGTATCTGATGGGAGAACGTTCTCCTTATAATAATCCTAATGCAAGAGGAACCTTTATCGGTCTTACCATGGATACAACAAGAGCTGATATGACGCAGGCTGTTTTAGAAGGAGTTGCTTTTGCAATTCGTGATTCTTTTGAAGTGGCAAAATCTTTGGGAATTAAAATTGAGAGAACAAAAATCTGTGGCGGCGGAGCCAAGAGTCCTCTTTGGAGAAGAATTATTGCTAATGTTTTGAATATTAAAGTAGATATTATCAAATCAGAAGAGGGACCTGCTTTAGGTGGCGCTATGCTGGCAGCCGTTGCCAATGGAGAATTTGCTTCTGTGGAGGAAGCGGCAGAAAAGATTGTAGAGATTATTGATACCATAGAGCCTGAACCGGAATTAGCTGCAAAATACGAAGAAAAATATCGTAAATTTGCAAAAATCTATCCGACAGTGAAGGACTTGTTTAAAGAAATTGTATAGAATTTTGCAAAAGACTGTAGCTTATGTTACAGTCTTTTTCTAAAATCAGAAAATGCAGGGAGGAAGATAAGATGAATTATGTATTAGATGTGCATACACATACCATTGCCAGCGGCCATGCCTACAATACCATGCGGGAAATGGCAAAAGCAGCATCAGAAAAGGGATTGGAGCTTTTAGGAATTACAGAGCATGCTATGGCAATGCCGGGAACATGTCATGAATATTATTTTCAAAATCTGAAAATGGTAGAACGGGAAATGTATGGAATAGAGCTCTTGCTGGGAAGCGAAGTGAATATTTTAGACAGCCTGGGAAACGTGGATTTAGAAGAAAACATTCGTAAAAAAAATGGATATTATTATTGCAAGCCTTCATATTCCCTGCATGAAACCAGCAACAAGAGAAGAAAATACTCAGGCATATATTGAAGTTATGAAAAACCGTATATTGATATCATTGGTCATCCAGATGACGGAAGATATGCTGTGGACTATTTGGCATTGGTACAGGCTGCGAAAGAGTATGGAATTCTTCTTGAAGTAAACAATAATTCTCTGGACCCCCGCTGCACTCGGCAGGGAGGAAAAGAAAATGTGAAAACTATGTTGAAATATTGTATGGAATATCAGGTGCCTGTTATAGTGAATAGTGATGCACATACGGATACTTTAGTAGGATTTCATAAGTATGCTCAGGAAATTTTTGACGAAATTTCTTTTCCGGAGACATTGGTAGTAAACCGAAGCACCTGTGAATTAAAAAAATACGTCAATAAAATATAAAAAATTTATAAAAAAATTGATGTCTTTTCTTTACTTTAAAAATTTACTGTGCTAATATATATAGGAGGAATGGGGCGTAGACTACAAATGTAAGGAGAACTAAAGTATGAGTAAAAAAATTCACACAGAGGCTGTTGATTCACTGTTTGATGCAATTTTAAGTTTAAAAAACAGAGAAGAATGTTATCTGTTTTTTGAAGATGTTTGTACTGTGAATGAAATTTTATCTTTATCTCAGCGTTTTGAAGTGGCGAAAATGCTGAAAGAAAAGAGAACTTATCTGGAAATTTCAGAAAAGACAGGGGCATCTACAGCAACAATCAGTCGTGTTAATAGAAGTCTGAACTATGGAAATGACGGATATGACATGGTATTTGAAAGAGTAGAAGAAAAATAAAAGAAAAGGCTGCAATATTCGTAATTCTATTTACAGAAATACGGATGTTGCAGCTTTTTATATATGGGATATAGAAAATTATTCTTGAGTTTTTGGGGACTCTTGTATTGCCATTTGGTCAATGAGATTTTCAATGACCTGTTTTTTTACATAAACATCAAAGCTTAACATACAAATAAAGGCAAATTTTTGAAGAAAATCTTGTTCTTTTTCATCGGCATTAGAGAAAGAAGAACGGGCTTTGTTGAATTTTTTTGTAACATCCTTTATCAATGGCTCAATCTGTTCTAACTCCAAATCCATAATTTCCTGATATACTTCTTGCAATTTCAAACTGCCGTTTCCCGGAAAAAATTCCTCTGCAATAGGTCCTAAAAGAACTTGTATGTCATTGATGGACATAATATTTTTAAAATAATAAATAAATGTCAGCATTAAAATATGCTCACGAGAATATTTTTTCTTTACAGGAGGGGGCAGTAAATGATTTTTGGCGTAATTATTAATCATGGTTTTGGTTAATACTTTATCTTCAGGATGACGCTTGGAAGAAGATAAGTGGTTTTCCATGAATGTTGTAACCTGATCCATATATAAATCAATGCCAGGGATTTCATCTGGTTTGATGTAGTCAATCCGTGAAATGCTGGCTAATATGCTGTTTAAAATATCTTTTGTGTCTATTGTCATGTTATCACCTCTACTCCTTATTATATGGTTTTGAATACTATTTGTAAAGACCGGATTTTAGAATTGACGAAGAAATCTGTTTCATATATTTTTATGCTTGCGTTGTTAAAAAAGGATATGTTATATTAGAAGAACAAATGTTTTGATAGTAGCAGGAGTTTAGATGGAGGATAATGAACAATGAGTATCTATGATACACTGAATACAGAGCAAAGAGAGGCTGTTTTCCATACAGAAGGACCTGTGCTTATTCTGGCAGGAGCGGGTTCAGGAAAGACAAGGGTTCTTACCCACAGAATTGCCTATTTAATAGAAGAAAAAGGGGTAAATCCATGGAATATCATGGCAATTACCTTTACCAATAAGGCAGCGGGCGAGATGCGTGAAAGGGTAGATAAAATCGTAGGTTTTGGTGCGGAAAGTATTTGGGTATCTACTTTCCATTCCAGCTGTGTGCGAATGCTTCGCCGTTTTATCGACCGTTTGGGATATGATACCAATTTTACGATTTATGATGCAGATGACCAGAAAACATTGATGAAGGACATTTGTAAACGTCTCAATATTGACACAAAGGTTTATAAAGAAAAAGCGATTTTGGCGGCGATTTCTTCTGCGAAAGATGAGCTTATCAGTCCGGAAGAATATGAATTACAAAATATAGCAGATTTTTCCAAGAAGAAAATTATTTTAGCATACAAGGAATATCAAAAAGAACTGAAAAAAAATAATGCACTGGATTTTGATGATTTAATTGTAAAAACCGTAGAACTTTTTCAGTCCTGTCCTGACGTGCTGGAATATTTTCAGGAGCGTTTTCGTTATATTATGGTGGATGAGTATCAGGATACCAATACAGCACAGTTTAAATTTGTAAGTTTATTGGCAAGTAAATATCAAAATCTTTGTGTAGTAGGTGATGATGACCAGTCTATTTACAAATTCAGAGGAGCAAATATCGGAAATATTTTAGGATTTGAAAAAGTATTTTCCAATGCAAAGGTAATTCGTCTGGAGCAGAATTATCGTTCAACACAGAATATTTTGAATGCAGCAAATCAGGTTATCCAAAATAATATGGAACGAAAGAGAAAAACTCTCTGGACAGAGAATGAAGAAGGTGAAAAGCTTCATTTCAGACAGTTTATGAATGCTTATGAAGAAGCAGAATATGTGGTAGGAGAAATCAGCAAAAAGGTACGGGAAGGGAAGGGTGAGTATCGTGACTTTGCTGTGCTGTACAGAACAAATGCCCAGTCTCGTCTTTTTGAAGAAAAACTTTTGATGGCAAATATTCCGTATAAATTAGTAGGCGGTGTAAATTTCTATGCCAGAAGGGAAATTAAGGATTTACTTGCATACTTAAAAACAGTAGATAATGCAAAAGACGATTTGGCAGTCAGAAGAATTATCAATGTGCCCAAAAGAGGAATTGGTGCAACGACTTTAAGCCGTGTGCAGGATTATGCCAGCGAAAGAGGAATGGGATTTTATGATGCACTTCGAGAGGCAGAACAAATTCCATCTATTGGAAGAGCAGCTGTAAAAGTAGAGCCTTTTGTTACTTTTATTCAAACGTTGAGAAGTAAGCAGGAATTTCTTTCACCTTCTGAGCTTTTAAAGGATATTATAGAAAGTACAGGGTATGTAGAAGAATTGCGAAACGAAGGCACAGATGAGGCAGAGGCTCGAATTGAAAATATTGACGAGTTGATTACAAAAGTAGTTTCCTATGAGGAAGAAAACGAAGCTCCTACTTTGTCCGGATTTTTAGAGGAAGTAGCGCTGGTGGCAGATATTGACTCTGTGGATGGTGATGATAATCAGGTACTTTTAATGACCTTGCACAGTGCGAAAGGATTGGAATTTCCTTATGTGTACCTTGCGGGGATGGAAGATGGTATCTTTCCAAGCTATATGACAATTACAGCAGATGATCCTACGGAAATTGAAGAAGAACGACGCCTTTGCTATGTGGGAATTACAAGAGCCATGAAGGAACTAACTCTTTCCTGTGCACAGCAGAGAATGATCAGAGGGGAAACACAGTATAATAAGGTGTCCAGATTTATTAAAGAAATTCCAAGAGAATTAGTGGAATTGGGCAGAGAATTTCCAGAGAAAAAGTTAAAAGAAATACCAATGCCAACATCTTATCAGCAGATGAAACAGGCATTTAAGCAACCTGCCTTTATTCCAAAGCAGTTTGAGGTGAAAAAAGCACAGGGACTGGACTATGTAGTAGGTGACACAGTAAAACATATTAAGTTTGGTGCAGGTGTGGTGACAGATATTACAGAAGGCGGCAGAGACTATGAGGTCACTGTGAATTTTGATAAAGTTGGTGTAAAAAAAATGTTTGCATCTTTTGCAAAATTAAAAAAATTTAATGAGTTTTCAAAATTGAAAAACGCCCCTTGAAAATTTTAAGAAGGGATAGTAAAATTCAGATTACGGTGGTATAATAGAAGAAAAAGTTGAATAAACAGCAGCTTTCAAAAAGATTTTACAACAGCTTGTAAAAAGAGAGGACGGTGCAGTATATGAATCGTATTGAGGATTTAATCACAGCATTACAGAAGAAAGAGGAAGAAAAAAACAAAAATACGGTATTATGGGTATTGGCAATTATTGGTGCAGTAGCAGCAATCGCCGGAATTGCTTATGCAGTTTACCGCTTCTTTACACCGGATTATCTGGAAGATTTTGAAGAAGACTTTGATGATGATTTCGATGACTATTTTGAAGACGAAGATGAGGACGAAGAAGATAAATAGGAAAGAAACAGGAAGCTTCGGGAGACCGGAGCTTCTTTTATGTAATGGAAAATAGAAAGGAATTGTAATTTGAAAAAGGGAGAAATTTACGAAGGAATTATTGAAACAGTAGAGTTCCCAAATAAGGGAAAAGTGCAAGTAGAAGGAAAAACAGTTGTTGTAAAAAATGGCATTCCGGGACAGAAGGTTCGCTTTATGATTAATAAAAAGAAGGGAACACGTCTGGAAGGCAGACTTTTAGAAGTTTTGGATAAATCTCCTTTGGAAGTGAGAGAGCCTGTATGCAGCATTTTTCCTGCCTGTGGAGGCTGTATGTATCAGACAATGTCTTATGAAGAACAGTTAAATATGAAGGCAGCACAGGTCAAAAAGTTAATTGATGAAGCAGTAATCAGAGGCGGACAGGTGGATACAGAAGGCAAACCGGATTATATTTTCGAGGGAATTAAAGGAAGTCCACAGGAATTTGCATATCGAAATAAAATGGAATTTTCTTTTGGAGATGAATATAAAGACGGCCCCTTATCTTTAGGACTTCATAAAAAGGGAAGTACTTATGATGTGTTAAATGCCTGTGATTGCAAGTTAGTACATGAGGACATGACAAAAATTCTTACCTGTATTTTAGAATATTGCAGGGAAGAAGGATTTTCCTATTACCATAAAATGCAGCACACAGGATTTTTGCGCCATTTACTTTTACGCAGAGGAAATACAACAGGGGAAATTTTGGTAAATTTGGTAACTACAAGCGAAATAGAAACAGATTTTGCAGAGCTGCAAAAACGATTATTAGTATTGCCGCTGGAAGGAAAAATTGTAGGTTTCCTGCACATTATCAACAATTCTCTTTCTGACGTGGTAAGAAGTGACGAAACCAGAATTCTTTATGGACAAGACTATTTTTACGAAGAAATTTTAGGATTGAAGTTTAAGATTACGCCATTTTCCTTTTTCCAGCCTAATTCTTATGGGGCAGAGGTGCTTTACAAAACTGCCAGAGAATATATCGGTGATACAAAGGAAATGACAGTATTTGACCTTTATAGCGGAACCGGTACAATTTCACAGATTATGGCTTCTGTGGCAAAAGAAGTTATCGGTGTGGAGATTGTGGAAGAGGCAGTAAAGGCAGCGGGAGAAAATGCACATTTGAATGGAATTGAAAATTGCAGATTTATTGCAGGGGATGTGCTGAAAGTGCTGGATGATATTCAGGAAAAGCCGGACTTTATTATATTAGACCCGCCAAGAGATGGAATTCATCCAAAGGCATTGCCGAAGATTATTGATGCGTATAGGTGTAAAAGAATGGTTTATATCTCCTGCAAGCCAACAAGCCTGGCCCGTGATTTAGAATATATCCAGAAGGCCGGCTATCGAGTAAAAAGAATATGCTGCGTTGATCAGTTCTGCCACACCGTGCATGTGGAGACCATCTGCCTCCTGGAACTCCAGGATTAGCAGAAGGTCCAATGTATCTCAATGTCTTCATTCAATACGATAATTTTATCGATGAGAAGACGAATAATGCTGTTTGTATATTCAGCATCCCCAGAGTCCAGAGCTACCTGAAAGGCATTCGCATAGCTCTGGACTTTCACAATATCCATGTGAACAACTGGTGCCGTTTTTTCTAGACTAGCCTTCAGGGCATCCCGCTCCTGATTCAGATCGGCTAAACGTTCCTCAATTTGAGAAAGATCAATAACACCGATCTGGTACAGGTTCAGCAGCTTGTCTATTTGTTTGTCAATTTCAACCAGTCGCTCCTCATAGAGCTCCGATTCATCCAAAACCGGCCCGGCATCCTCGCGAATAATTTCCTTTAGATAGTTCTCGTCAGTTGCGAGTTTTTTGATTTCACCGATTATGATGTCGTCCAATTCTTCTAGAGTGTATGGGTGCAGACGGTTTGTGCAGTGATCAGAACGGATCATATTCTTGCTGGTGCGGCTAACAGAGTAGCACACATACCTGCGAAGTGGATAACCCCTGGCAATCTGGCGTGGTTGCATTCTGGCCCCACAATCACCACAGTATAAAAGACCAGTGAGAAGACTGCGAGACCGGCAACACTGCTTTTTAATTTCTTGATTGTGCTCCAGAATGGCATTCGCCATATAGAATTCAGTCTCCGAAATGATCGCTTCATGGATTCCACCTCGGATCACATTCACATCTTTAACTTTTCCCATATATACAGGATTTCTAAGAGTACGACGAATCATGGTGTTGTTCCAGGTGCGGACGGTCGTGTATTTTTCATGCATCAATGCAGCAATAGAGTTCAGAGACTTTCCAGCCAGGAACAATGAAAAAATTTCACGCACAACAGAGGCTTCGTATGGATTAATTTGTAAATCGTTACATCCTTGTAGGAAGCGATATCCAAGTGGTGGACGCGCACCATTGTAATGGCCCTTCTCAAGTCTAGCATGACGTCCCATAGTGGTACGTTCTCGTATATTTTCGCGCTCCAGCTGAGCAAAGGCAGCCAGGATCCCTACAATCGCGCGGCCAAAGGCAGTGGAGGTGTCGAAAGATTCCATCATAGACACGAAGTCGCATCCGTTGGCGATGAACACATCCTCCAGCATGATCAATACATCCTTCTGAGATCTGGATAAACGGTCCAGCTTCCAGACAATGACCTTGGAAACGATATGATTCTGCACATCCTTGATTACTTCTTTAATAGCCGGACGATCCAGAGAAGCCCCGGAAGATCCGGCGTCAATATGAACTTTATGTATTGTGAATCCCATTGCTTCACAATAACCTCGGCCCCGTTTCTCCTGTTCTGCGACGGAGTATCCCTCTAAGGCTTGCTCTAAAGTAGATACCCTGATATATAAGTCAACCAGAATAATCGAAGGATTAGTTAGCGGAGCATTATTTTTTGTTTCAAAATGCATCTTCCTCCTAAAAAAGGGTGTAAAAAAATAAGCCCTTGTGAACTTATGGAAAATGCGATATACTTAATATTGCGAAGGTTAATAAGCAATCGCATCCCACAAGGGAAGCAGAGAGACCGTTCGGTGTTGGCGCACCGGGCGGTTTTTTATTGGTATTTTAAATAATTATTTATCGTCTGATAGAGAACCGTTCTATCACTTGGTGAATTACAGTGTTCACCTTTTTATTTCCATAACTTACCAGTAAAAATCTACTGTTCTAAAGGTTATAATTAAAAATCGTGTGCCAGTCGCTCCCCGCCATGAAGGGAGGATTGCGTATGAGCAAAAAATACATATTTCTTAAAAGAAATGACATATACGCCATTTACTACAGGTGTAACAACACCGTTTATTATAACCTTGACTTCACTGGTAAGACACAAATTATAAAATTATATTAATTCTATAAGGAGCGGGAGAACTGGGTGCATTACCCAAGTCCGCCCTCTTTCTTTCCCCAATCTTCCAGCGGAGGAAACTTTTGCTCAAGCTCCTCTGGTGTTTCAGGAATATTTGAATATGAGGCGCCCTCAACAGCCGGAGTTTCCTTGAATGCAACGTCTGGAAGTCGCTCGTGCTTGAAGATCTTTGCCGGATTGGATAATGAAATCGGCGATTCGTTGAAATCTGATAAAACATCTGTTACAAAATTTAAAATACTCTCTCTATCGGAGTCGTCAAGATTCAGATAGTGTTCTAAAAAGATATATTCCATTTGATTCAAATTGTATTTTCTTACAAGATTCTCAATTTCATTTTTCGCTTCCGGTAAAAACATAGTCCCGGAACCAAATCGCAACCATTCCTCATTTACATTGAATTCCCTACATATGGAAAGAACCATTTGATCAGTTAACCCTCGGCGCCCGCTCTCTATATTTGAAATAGATGATCTGGTTACGCCTAATTTCTTACCGAATTCCTCCATGCTAAGAGATAACATTTTTCTTAATTCAGTAATTCGCTCATTCATTTTCTCACCTCCCATTTTCTATGTATCGATAATAACACTCAATGTTTTCAAAGTCAACAAAGTTTCAAAGTTTACAAAAATATATTGACAAAGTTCACAAAGAAACGTATGATAGTAACATAGAAAACAAAAGGAAAGGAGATGAAAACATGAAAGATAGAAAAACTTATACGGCAGCTGAACTTAACAGTGCTGAAAGACTAATGCAAATACTCTCCACTATTCCGGAAGATAAAAGAACCATTGTTGTTATGATGGCGAATTCTTTCGTAGCAGGAATGGAAGCCAGAGAACATATGAAAAAAGCGTAAGGAATGAACTAATGGAAATAAGGGAAATTTCAGTAGATTATTTGAATCATGATGACTATTTCAAAAAAGATATGACGAAACATGCGGAGCTGTTTATATCGCAAAATACAAAAACGGCTTTATAAAAATAGGAAGTACGTCAAATCCGAGAGAGCGATACAAGCAATTATCCTGCTTTTCCGTCGAGTACGCTGGCGCACAGATCGAAAGATTTGCAATCACAAACCCTATAGAAGAATATAAAGCTCTTGAAAGAATTCTTCATCGTAGATTTGCAGAATGGAATATTCGAAAAGAACTTTTTAATGTGAATTTTGAAAAAGCTATCCAAACTGTCAACAAGGAACTTGATAAGTTTGACTGGCCTGAAGACTCAGGATTTAATTACACAGCAAAGTCAGTTCTCATGGATATCATCCGAAGTGGAAGAATGCCAACTGATGATGAAGAAAAAACACTGGCAGCTATGTCTTTTATTGACGGGTTGGAGGCGTATGACTTCTTTTACAACTAAATAGAGAGACAGAGGGATGCACGACCTCTTTAAAAACGTAGGTCTGGTGGAGCCGACGCAGATAAATCCACTCGGCGGGGCGGCTGAAGCCTGCAGCAAACCGTCGTCATAGGGGTGGAAAGCGCAAACCCTAGTAAAAAACTCCCGGCTTGGAGGCAGATGAGAACACCAGGAGAGAGAACATCCGGAGCATGGACTGGTGGGTGCGAAATACACCCGGATGGCTGATCTGAAACGATCACACTGCAGGCAACTGGCAATACGGCAACCGAAAGAATACTCAGGGGGCATGAAGCAAGGTACAGGTTCTTCTTCACACTATGGAGAACCTGTACCAGACCAGACTACCGGACCGAAGAAGCCTAGAGGGCATAAATGCAATCCGAAAGGAAGTGAAAGAACATGGTGACGCATGTGATGAGTGATGGGACAAAGAGAGAAAGTATAGAAGGGCTGGTAGTTCCAGAGGGGCATCCGGTGTACAAAGTCATTCAGAAAATGAAAGAAGAAGGAGTAATTGTAAATGAGAATGAGGCTACGCAAAGGGCAAAGGCGGTCTGAAGGAGATTATGTAATGACAAAATATGATCAGGCAATGTTGCATCAGGAAAAACTGGAAAGAATCAGAGCCGAGATCTCAAAGAGAAAAAAAGAAAACGAAGAATGAAGGCAGCCAAAAAGGCAGTGAAGGAGTTCCTGGTGTGTACCGGAGCGGCGATCGCAATGTCGGCTGGCCTGTTTTGTGCCTTTCTTTTCGATCCATACCAACCACCAGAACCAGAACCAAAGATGATACAAGCAATCGGTGGAGATTACTACTACTCAGAAGAGGACTATGAGGACTACTTAAGAGAAAGAGAAGAATACATGAAGGAGGAAGCAAGCAATGAGAGTGATAAGCTGCAAAGCTGGAATGCCGGCCATGCCGATTGATATCGACGGAACGCTGGAATCCATGCAGGAGCTGGTGGGTGGTTACATTGAGACCGTCTGCTATGAAGGCATAAAGAACGTAATATACGTCGTAAACGAAGAAGGCAAGGTAATGGACATGAAGCCGAATAAGTTTATATACCAAGGGAGAGACCTGATCTGTGGGGACTTCTTTGTGGCGGCATTCGGGATCAATGAAGACGGAGAGCAAGACATCGTAGGACTTAATGAACGTCAAGAAGAATTCGTCATGAATACGATCGGCTTTGGGAGGTTGATCTGACATGAAGATGGCAATGAAAGACGGAATGCTCCGGATCATCGAGGCAGACGTCACCCAGGCAGCAATCATAAAATCCTGGGGAAAGATGAAATACAGCAGAGTGAATCAGATGTACGAAGGGCAAGTAAGCGCAGAGCTTCTCAATAGACTGGCTACGCTGGTGCGTCTTCCAGCATCCATCGAAAAGATCCGGCAGCAGATGAATATAGTCCAGGAAGCAGTGGACCATGAGCGAGTGAGAGAGGATCCTAAGCCGCTTTATAAATACCCGGTCACAAAGCCACTGTACCAGCATCAGGTCAGAGCAGCCAACATGGCACTGCTGACCTTCGGAATGATAGAACCGAAAAAGGAGAACGAAAACAATGATCATCAAAACTGAAGAAGTAATCCAGGGACTTTTCAGCCTGGAAGCCCACTGCGAAAGCATGGTGGATAAAGAAGATCCTGAAAGTATATGGAAACACGATGTGGAAGTCTTAAGAGCAGCAAAGGCCATCATCCATAGCAGAGAGCAGATTGCAGGAGAACTGGACGAGTTGTATCACCACTTTGTAGCAGCCCAGGAGCCCGAATGGGACAGCAAGAACCGCTTCTGGCGTTGTCCTTCATGCAAGCGAAGAATCCACGAATATCACGGCTTCTGCAAGCACTGTGGAAAAAAGGTGGACTGGATGCCGCTCATGAAGAAAAGAAAAAAGGAGGCAGAGATCCGTGGCCGCAAAGACAGGAAGAAAGCTCGTTCCTGCAAGGAATAAGAAAAAGGTATGGTCGAAAGAAGATGAGATGTACCTGGAAGACTCCTGGGGCGTAAAAAGCATCAAGACCATAGCGAAGAACCTCGGCAGATCAGAGAATGCAGTCATTGCAAGGGCCCAAAGACTAGGATGCGGAGCCTTTCTGGAAGCAGGAGACTACATCACGCTGCAACAGATTCTTGCAGAACTCTATGGAGCCAGAAACACCAGCTACGCAAGAAAGAGACTGATCGATCATTACGGCTTACCAGCAAAGACTAAAGTAGTCCGGCGCTGCAGGTTTCTGGTGGTGAATATCGATGATTTTTGGGAGTGGGCCGAGAAGAACAAGAGTATTCTGGATTTCTCGAAAATGGAGCCGCTGTGCTTCGGAGAAGAACCGGAATGGGTGAAAGTGAAGAGAGACAACGACAAGCGGCAATCATGGAACGTAGTGCCGCACAACACGGCCTGGACGGCAAATGACGACGAGAAACTCCGACGCATGATAGGAAAGAAGCAATACACCTATCCGGAGATCGCAAAGGAGCTCAGAAGGACCGAAGGAGCCGTGAAGCGCCGCCTCCTTGATCTTGGCATTTCAGAAAAGCCGGTGAGGCTCCCAAGCAAGAAATGGACTGATCAGGAAGTGGAAACGCTGCTCGATATGGTAGATCAGGACTTCACCTGGGCACAGATTGGAGAAGCGATCGGCCGCAGCGCACTCTCCGTTAGAGGAAAGTATGAACGGATCCAGAACCCGAACTACATGAAACGATACAACCGTGGGCATTCAAAGGATTACGACTACGTAGGAATCCGTGATGTAAGTCCTGCAGAGTTAAGAGAAGAAATGGCTGCTATGAACACGACGTTCATAGACGTGCAGCCAAGAAGGGAGATGATAATGTGACAGCCCAGAAAATCAACAAAGGTTTTGGTTTACTTTTTGAAATGGGCTGCGGTTAGGCAAGACACTGACCGCACTGGCCATCGCCGGCGCAGCATACAAGATGGGTAAGATTGAAAGAGTCCTCATTGTAGCGCCAACGTCCGTCGTAGCAGTATGGCCGAAAGAGTTCCAGGAATTCGCAGACTTCAAGTACACCTGCAGAACGCTCCTGGGAGACAAAGCACACCGCCTAAGAGAGCTGGAAGACCTTCGAAGGTTTCCGTTCAAAGCCATGAAGGTGGCCGTGATCAACTATGAATCCACCTGGAGAGAGGGCATCTTTGAGGCACTGCAGGAATACGATGCGGACATGATCATCTGTGATGAGAGTCAGCGAATCAAGACGCACGATGCAGCACAGAGCAAAGCCATGCATCAACTTGGAGATCAGGCAAGGTACAAGCTCATCCTTTCAGGTACGCCGGTTCAGAACAATGCGATCGACATCTTCAGTCAGTACCGGTTCCTGGATTCCTCCATATTCGGTCAGAACTTCTACCAGTTCCGGAACCGATATGCAATCATGGGAGGATTCAACCGGCGACAGATCGTAGGGTATAAGGACCTGGATGGCCTGATCCGAAAAGAACATTCGATTGCTTTCAGGATCACCAAGGGCGAGGCAATCGACCTACCAGAGCAGACATTTGAGACAAGGAAGGTGTACTTCAGCAAAAAGGAAAAGGACCTCTACGACCGCATCAAGCGAGACAGCTATGCAGAGTTAGACAGCGGTGGTCAGATCACTGCGACAACTGTCCTGACAAAGCTCCTGCGCCTGCAGCAGCTCACTGGAGGATTCCTGGTAAAAGACGACGCTACCAGGCCTGAACAGGTCAGTACGGCCAAGATGGACGCCCTGGCAGACATCATAGAAGATTACGTTATCGGAGCAGGAAAGAAGCTGGTAATCTTCGCCCGGTTTATCGCAGAGGTAAAGGCGATCATCGAGATGGTAGGAAAGCAGCTGCCAAAGGGAATGAAACAGGTGGCCATCTATGGAGATATCAAAAAGGAAGACCGAGGCGGCATCGTGAAAGAGTTTCAGGAAGATCCAAAGACGGTGGTATTCGTCGGGCAGATCGACACCGCAGGAACCGGAATCACGCTCACAGCTGCAGACACCTGCGTGTATTACAGCAAGAACTTCAACTACGCTACATACAGCCAGAGCCTCTCCAGGATCCACAGAATCGGCCAGAGAAACGTCTGTACATACATCGACCTGGAAGTAGACAAGACAGTCGATGAGCTGATCAGCAAGAGCCTGGCGAAAAAAGAGGACATGGCTAAAACGGTCGTGGACAACTGGAAAGATTTCTTTGATTAACGGAAAGGAGAGAACAATGGGGAAATGTGAAAAATGCGTAGCAAAAGACTGCGGTGAATTATGCGAAAAATGCAAAGATAATCCAAAATATAGCGATTATCCAAAAACCTCATATTATTCAGAATACAAGCCTGTGTGTCCTCAAGGATATACAGACTGCGTATGTGATCCGGCATACATCAAGTGTTACCATCCAGAATGGTACAAAGACATGTATGGAGATAAGGCGCCTGAAGAAGTTGTAAAAACAGAATGCGATGTGCATGACAAGGATTGCTACGACGACGAGGATAAATAGGAGGCAACATGAGAATTGATCGCAACAGACCAACATCCATCCTGGAGTGCATCGGACCGGCAGCAATGCTGGAACAGATGGCAGAGGAAGCTGCGGAGCTTTCAAAGGCCTGTCTGAAGCTCGCCAGGGTGATCAGAGGGGAGAACCCCACACCGGTCACAAAGGACCAGGCAGTGGACAACGTCATAGAGGAATACACAGATGTGATGCAGTGTGCGCTGGAGCTTGACCTGGTAGCAGACAAGAATCAGATCAGAGAAAAGAAGATGCGATTCTTCAGAAGGTGGATGGCAAGAAAAGAATGAGTGGAAGACGCTGGACACAAGAGGAAGTAGAATACCTCGAAGAAAAGATCGGAACCTACACTGCAAAAAGCATCGCAAAGAAGCTCGGCCGGAGTTTCAATTCAGTAAACCTGAAGCTGGCCAGAATGGGCATATCAGGATTCGAAGGCAGCACAGACCTCCTGACCATGAATACAGTCCATAAAATACTCGGCGTTGAGGCCCGCACCGTAAAAGGCAAGTGGGCGTCAAAAGGACTGCGGATCATCCGGAAAGGAAACTACGTCTGCATCAAGCAGGAAGACCTGATCAAGTACCTGAAAAACCATCCGGAAGATTGGAACGCTTACAAGATCAATGACGACAGCATCCTGATGGGATATGACTGGTACAAGGAAAAGAAGCAAGCAGATGAGCCTAAGAATTACAACTGGACACCGGCTGAGGTTCAGCGCATGAAGCATTTAAGACAAAAAGGATATTACATCCGGGAGATTGCAGAAGAGATGGGCCGGTCAGAGTCCAGCATCAAATACAAATTATACAGCAGGAGGTGAGAAAGTGAAAAGCAAAGAGTTTCTAAAGATAGCGAACAGGTTTCGAGACGGATTTGTAAAAGGCTTAAAGAATGCCTTCCATATCCACAGCCCATCAGAATACAAGAACCAAGCGTGCCAGGAATCCGGGATGTATGAATCGTGGGAGAAAAGACTAAAGACGGATCCAGAGACCGCAGCAATCATAGAAAAGATGCCGGCGACCACCATTGGAGAGGAAATCGCTCAACTGGCAGAAAAAGTGGCGCAGTTCGGATATAGAGCAGCGGAAGTTGAGGATGCCATCCGATCAGTGGTCTATGCGGCAATAAAACCGGAGCCGCTGAGCCATCTGACAAACAACTGGAAAAAGATGCACGGCGTTCCAATGAGACGAAGGACACTGCAGGAAAGGAGAAGAAAGAATGTATCTAATAGCATTCGGAGAAATCACCGAGATACGAAAAAGAAATAAGATAAAAAGTATGTTTTGCAGACACAAGAATTTGATTACAGGAAGAAGCTGCTCTAAATCCGGAATGGTTCGAATGTCAGGAGATGATGTGTACACGGTATGCATAGATTGCGGAACCATTATAAGAGAAATTCATACAGAATTTAAAGAATTTAAAGGAGGAACAAAATGACACTACTGGAAATGTTAGAAGAATACAATGAGCTCTTGGAGGCAAAGGACGGCCTGAAGGAAGCTACTAAAAAGAATAATGAGGCCATCGAAGCAAAGAAAGCAGAGATCGCCCAGCAAATGATCGATGACGATGTGCCAAGCATCAGCGTTGGAGGATACAAGTTCTTCCTTCAGGACAAAACCATCTACAGCAAGAAATCAGAAGAGATGCTTCAGGCAGCAGGCCTGGACTTCCTGGAAGTCTTAAGAGAGCAAGGCCTCGGAGATATCATCGTGGAAACGGTCAATTCAAGAACGCTGCAGTCAACAGTGAAGAACCTGGTCGACGAGGTCGGAGAGCTCCCAGTAGAGCTGGCAGAAGTCCTGAACACATACGATACTTACGAGATCGGCAGAAGAAAAGACACCAATAAAACAGCAGCAAAAGCCAAGGGAGGAAAATAAAATGGCAGATTATGAACAGTTAGAATTTGATGTAAGACTCGAAAGTGACAGAGAGCTCCAGGAAAACGTAGGCTTGGCCGTATCCTTCGCATGTAAGCAGATGCAGCAGGAGATACCAAAGAAAATCGAGAACCGCCACGAAGGATATGGAGTCCTGGCAGAAGCATACGCAAAGTTGCAGGCATCTATGAAGAAAGTCGGTGAAGGATTTAAACATTATGCCCTCATACTTCCAACAGATGACCAGTCCGCAGTAGAGGCCAGCAATAGCATCTACAACGCAGTCAATGATGCAACATACGATGCAGTCAAGCTGGCAGCTATGGCCAATAAGATTATGACAGACCTCTACCGCAATGGATATGAGAGCACACCGATTGAGGACTACCTGGAAGAGCAGGAAGATGGGTTCGAGGTGGCAGAAGAAAATGAGGAAGTAGGTGAAGAGTAATGGCAGGACTTAAGATCGAGAAGCAGGAGCTTCTGACGGTTCGTGGATCCGATGGAAGCGAGGTAAAAATTGACGACATTGTAGTCATGAGAACATACCGTGACGAGGACGTCCTCTGCAGATTCAAAGGAATGCAGGCAGGATACATCATCACAGAGACCGTAGACGGCGAAACAGAGAACCGCTACAGAGTAAACAGTATCGCAGACTGCAAAGTAGTAGAACATATTGAATTCAGAAAAGGAGAAGAATAATGGCAAATGAAGTAGCAGTAATCAAAGGATTTCAGGTAGTGACAGGTTTCGAAGGAATGGACGAGGAACTCATGGCAGAGCTCCAGGACGAGATGGCGGACCTGGACGATGAGAGAGGTATTACAGCGAGACAGATCAAGATTCCTTCCGGCGGAGGGATTGCATTTGAAGTAGAATCAGATGATCCGGAAAGTCCAGATTCAGAGAAGGAACTGGAAGCAGTTCTCGTGTTTACGCACAGAATGAACTCTTACTGGGAGGGAGACTTCGGATCCAGCGAGAACAAAGCTCCAGCCTGCAGCGCCATCGACGCAAAGAAGGGCGTGTCATTCGAAACAGGAGAGGTCAGAGATTGTGAGAACTGCCCAATGAACCAGTACGGATCCGACGGAGACGGAAAAGCCTGCAAGAATATGAGAAGAATGTACCTTCTTCTTTCAGGAAAACCAGGGGTATATCTCTTGAGCATCCCACCTACATCATTAAAGGACGTGAATAAGCAGCTTGCAAGACTGATGGGCAACAGCAAAACACCGTACACAAGAATGGTCCTGAAATTCAAACTCACAAAAGACAAGAACAAAAACGGCATCGCATACAGCCGTGTAGGAATTGAGAAGGTCGGTATCCTTCCGGAAGAGTTCTACGCCACAACGATGGCCATGAGAAAAGAGCTCAAAGAAAAATATAAAGAGGTAGCTATCACATCAGATGATTATAACCAGACTCCGGTCGTGGATTCGGACGGATTCGAGGCAGCAGGAGACATCCCAGAGGATTTACCATTCAATCACTAAAAAGCCAAGGAGGGCGGCAAATTCGCCCTCCACAAAGGAGATAGCATGAAGACATATAGAGAATATATAGAAAAATTCTACGGAAGAGGATCCAGCATTCAGGACTACCTGAAAAACGAAGACATTATAGACATCCAGATGGCCAGCCTGGTAATTGATGGCAGCGTAAGTCAGGAAGTCCTGGAGGAATGGGATGGAGGAATCATTCAGGCAGAGAAACCGGTAGACATCCTGGACAAGCAAGGTACATACGAGACCATAGGAAGACACAGCAAGTATGAGCCGTTCAAATACTACGGCCAGTGTTTCATGGGTTCCATGAAGAACCAGAACCCAGCGCTCGGCCGCAAGGTTTACGTCTGCAGCCCGTACAACGCAAAAACACCAGAGCAGATCGAGGTAAACGTGACGCTTGCAAAGAGTGTGTGTAAGGCAATCGTGGAAGCGGGGAACTATCCAGTGGCACCGCACTTATACTTCCCGCAGTTTATGAATGAGAAAAGTGAAGCAGAGAGAGAATTCGGAATAATGGCCGGATTGCAACTCATGAACGGATGTGACGAGGTGATGGCCTGCGTAGTAAACGACTACATCAGCCCAGGAATGGAAAGAGAGCTGACATACGCTGCAAATAACCTCGGCATCCCAGTCATAATGACATACATCAATAAAGAAAAGAGGTAGCTGAATGAATACGGCAGAAGTTGATATCGATAGAGTGGTCGATTATAAAAGTGAATATCAAGGTTATATTAAAAAAGCAAAGATCACTGGCGATCAGTTAATCGGACTCTGCCCGTTCCATGATGACAGAAATAACAGCTTTTCAGTAAACCTGAAGACCGGTCAGTGGCATTGTTTTTCAGAGGACATCGGCGGAAACTTCACGCAGTTCTATGCAGACATCAATGGCATTGATACGAAGGAAGCGTACAAGCAGATTTTGGAGAAGTATGGAATCAGTCAAGAAGAGAAAAAGGAAGAGGCAAGACCTGAAAAAGAATTACACGCTCACACAATATGACCTCGAAAAGAAACTTCCGGAAGACTGGCTCAAAGAAAACTGCATGCTAAGTACCATAAAGGGCAGAGATGGTGTCACCTATATGAAGATTCCATACTTTGATCCAGATGGAAAAGAGGCGACCTTCAGAAAGAGATTTGCAAACAAGGACTTCAGATGGAAATACGGCTCGTCCGGAAAGATCGGATTGTACGGCGAGTGGAAGCTGCCGGCAATTCGACAAGTCGGATATGCGGCCATGGTGGAAGGCGAAAGCGACAGCCAGTCAATGTGGTACATGGGAGTAAGTACGCTGGGAGTTCCAGGAGCTTCCATGTTCAAACCACACCAGGCTGTGCTCTTGCAAGATTTAAAGTTATACATTCACCAAGAGCCCGATAAAGGCGGGGAAACATTTCTTCGCAAAATCATCGAGGGACTCAGAGAGGGCGGTTCATCGGAAAGGTATATCGATGGAGTTGCAACCAGATCGGATGCAAGGATCCGTCCGCAGTCTACATCAAATACGGTAAAGAGGAAGCCCGTGAGAAGATCATGCGCCTCATTGAGGCAGCTGAGGAAATCGACCTGGATGCACCGGAAGAAATACCAGAAGCAATCCAGGGGGCTCCGGTTAATTTAAGGCAGCCAGAAGGATGGCTTTATTCAGAAAAAGGCATCAGTCACATAGATGAAAAGAAATACACACCAACATTGGTCTGCAGAACGCCGATCATCCTGACACAGAGGCTGAAAAGCCTGGAGACAGGAGAAGAGAAAATGGAGATCGCATTTAAGCGAGACGGCGTGTGGCACAAAGCAATATTCCCAAGGTCAACGATATTCACAGCAAGAGGAATCACAGTCCTTGCAGACCTTGGATGCACAGTAACGAGCGAGAACGCAAAAATGGTGGTCCGTTTCCTTTCTGCACTGGAAGCGGAAAACATCGATATCATAAATAAATCAGATGCAACGTCCACATTCGGATGGCAGCCAGGGAAAAGATTTATCCCAGGCCGTGAACAAGGAATCGTTCTGGACATTGATCCATCCCAGAAGGGAATGGCCACGCATACTGCCAGGTAGGAGAAGAGAAGAAATGGATCGAGACCATGGCTCCACATAGATACAGGGACAAGTTCAGATTCATCCTGGCCGCCAGCTTTGCGGCTCCACTTCTCAGGATCCTGCATCAGAGAATTTTCTTCGTATACAACTGGGGCGGATCAAAAGGTGGAAAGACTGCAGCATTAAAAGCAGCCTTGTCAGCCTGGGGCGATCCGGAACGCTTGATGGTCAATTTCAACGCCACCCAGGTAGGACTAGAACGAACCGCCAGTTTTTACTGCGACCTTCCACTGGGCATCGATGAGAGGCAGCTGGCCGGGCGAAATCAGGAAGGCCTGGAAAAGACAGTCTACATGATTGCTTCAGGTACCGGAAAGATTCGTGGATCCAAGGGTGGAGGTCTGCAGGCAACCCATCAGTGGAGAACCGTAGCTCTGGCCACAGGAGAAGAACCAATGAGCACCGAGACCACACAGACCGGTGTCAGTACCCGTGTACTGGAAATCTACGGCGGTCCATTTGAGAATGAAAAGGACGCTGGTCGCATGCACCAGGAAAGCTGCATGAACTATGGATGGCACGGCCCAGCCTTCGTAAATCGTCTGATTGGCCTGGATGAGAGACAGATCACAGACAAGTACGAAGAAATGCTTAAATATGTGAGTCAGATCGCAGATGGAAAGTCCGGAAGCCATGTATCAGGAATCAGCGCAGTAGCACTGGCAGACGCCATGATCGATTCCTGGTTTTTTCAACAGGAAGTGGAAGAAAATGTGGACAACTCCAACAAGGAGCAAAGAGATGTGGACAACGTGCTGGATATCCTCCAAGAGAGCTGGGAGAGAGCAAAACAGATGGCAGCAGCCATCCTGAAAGAACAGGTTAATTCAGATGTTGGAGACGTAAACGAGAACGCCCTGCAGTTCGTAGTGGACTGGGTGCTTCAAAACCGCCTCTACTTCGGAGAAAAGGCAATCGGTACTTGCCTGGGAACCTTTTCAGAGTCAGGGAACACGGTGTACATATTCCCATCCGCACTGAACCAGGCTCTCACGAAAGCAGGATACAGCCCACGTAAAACACTCAAGTATATGGCAGATCGAGATCTAATCGCATCCCAGGAAAGAAAAGACCACAAGGGAAAATCCTATCAGGTCACAAAGAGATTTGACAATCGCCTCTGCAAGTTCGTGCAGTTCAGCATCGGAAAACTGTCTGAGAAGGAAGATGTGATCGACATTGACGACGAAGAGGATGCAGTAAATACACCTCCGAAAGACAATGATGGATTCATACCGGTCCAGGAGAGCTTCGATCTACCTTTTAAGTAAAGAGCAGGTCGGAAAAACACGAAAAAGTGTTACCCCTTTTTATAGAAATAAAAAGGAGTAACAAAAGGAGTAACAAAAGGAGTAACACGAAAACCCGCTAAAATCAAGGCTTTGAGGGCCCTTGTTACTCCTGTTACTCCTAAATAACAAATATATAGTAAAATAATTGCAAATTTTACATGCGCTGCAAGAATTTCTGCATCGTATGTAAAATTCTTAAAAAAAACGGTATGTATTAAAAAAAAGGAGTAACAGGAGTAACATACCCTGAAACCCGCATAAAATAAGGCTTTTTGTGTTACTCCTAATTTTTTTCAAAAGGAGTAACACCTGGAGGTGAAACATGGACTTTTCGATAGAGGAATACCGGAAAAACGTTGAAATACTGCGGAAAAACAAGGAAAACGTGCCCCTGGAATTGTTAAAAACAAAATATGCAAAAGGATACGGCGATTTGACGTGCAGAATTCGAAAACAGACAGAAGCGCTTGTTATTCTGCAAATTTCTGCAGGGATGCGGATTTTTAAGGAAGATCAGGTGGAATTCCAGGAAGTTATAAGCCGGATTCAGTCGATCATTGACAGAGAAAAAATGACATTGAAGGAGATCGGCCGCCTTGTTTTTTCAGAGTATGACATAGAAAAGGCAATGGACCTGGCAGCAGAGAGAATCGCTCTCCCATGCTTCGAGCAGGCATACGCTCCATACTTCCGGAGTAAGTGCCACCAGGAGGGTGAGACATTCACATGCGACCTGCTGCCGGGAATGAAATGGAATCAGGGACATAGAGTCTGGATCGGAGAAGATGGCAGCTTCACACTTATGCTGCCGCCGATCAGCGACGAAAGAGAGAAATAATGGATGTATTAAGCGATATCTTAAAAGAAATAGACGAAGTAATTACGGCCCACTTGGAGGGCGACAGTGAAAATGAAGATATCATCATCGGGTTATCAGTGGCAAGGCATATCGTCTCTGGACACTTGAAGAACGCAAAGGAGATAAATGGAAATGGCAATCAGAAAAATTATGGACCAGAAAAGCAAAGACCGTCACAGATGCATCGTATGCGGGATGATGGGACTGCCAAGACTGGTCGAGGGAAGGAAAGTAAAATGCAAATACTGCGGACAGGTTCACACGGTCCACTTCACAGCAAATGGAAACCTTATGCTGACAGATGATAGATTCAGCAACTTATTCAAAAAGGAGGAAGAGAAACATGAATAACCAGGAGAGATTCGAAGAGTTAATGAGCATAGCGGCGGATAGACCGGGATGGTCGGAGTTAATGAATTACATTCAGAAATCAGATTTTTACACAGCACCAGCGAGTAGCCGCTTCCATTTAAGCTGCGCCGGAGGACTGCTGCAGCATTCCCTGAATGTATATGATGCGCTGGTAGGAAGACTTGTCGATACAGTGGAGACAGACGAAATGGTCCTTCAGGTTTCCGGGCATACCGTGGCCACATTTAAAAAAGAGACACTGGCCATCGCAGCTCTGCTGCACGACTTGTGCAAGACCAATTTCTACACGGTCGAATATCGAAACCAGAAGACCTATGACAAAGAGAAGGTGGCCAAGGCGAATCCGTACCAAGTAAAAAGAGACAACGGTGGTCAGTTTATCTGGGAGCAAGCGCCGTTCTATGCAATCAGCGACAAGAACCCATACGGCCATGGCGAGAAGTCAGTCATGATGATTGAGGAATTCATGAAGCTGACCATGGAAGAGAGATACGCAATCAGATGGCACATGGGAATGGCCAATGCGAACAACTGCGACCTGCAGGCATTCAATGCCAGCTGTGAGAAGTATCCGCTGGTTCTTCTCCTTCACAATGCAGATCAGGAAGCGTCACACCTTATGGAAGATAATGAGGGAAACAAAAAAGAATTCGTTAATTCAGACTCATCCGGAGAATTCGAGGAAGCTACTCCGGTTTAGAAAGGAAAAGGTAATGGAATTTTTAAAAATACTCCTGATATTATCCATCATATTTCTATGCGCAGCATTCACACTGTCCATCACCGGCGGTGAAATACCAATGGATCCAAGGGACAGAGAGGAGGATGATCGTGGCCAGATTGAATACTTGAGGCAGTACCGGGAGGAAAAAGAGAAAAAGGAGAAAATAAAAAGTGCTCGAAAATTACGAAAAAAACTTCGACGAAGAAAAATTCGTGAAAGATTTCATGGAAGCAAAGGGAATCACGACAAAGAGTAAAGCCATTGCAGAGTTGAGAAAGCTGATTAAGAAGGAATCCTACTATCAGGACAAAATAAAGAAAACCCTGCAGAAGAAATATCCTGGAGATTTCGTCCGGAAAATCACCCAGGGAGCATACAGCGAGGCTGGGATACCGGACATCCTTTTTATAAGAGATGGCCACTACTTCGGATTTGAGGTCAAGAGGCCGGTGGTGGGTGTTCCTTCGAAAATACAGCTTAAGACAATCGAGAAAATCAGAGAGGCCGGCGGAACTGCTGCCATAGTGGTCTGGCCAGAGCAGGCGATTGCGGAGGTTGAAAAATATGAAAAGAGCAAAAGATAAAAACAAATATATGATTAACAGAACCATGTACAAGGACATCAAGAGATATGATCACCAGCAGATGGAATCCTTCCTGGGAGATATCTATAAGTCCGGATACCAAGACGGACAAGACGAGATCACAACCGTGTCCCTTCAGGACGTAAAAGATGCGCTTCGTGGAACTAAAGGAATCGGACCGAAGACATGGCCGCTGATCGAAGAGAGACTGAACGCTCTCTTTGAAGACAAGGAGGCTAAAAAGGATGAGCAATGACAACCGATGCGTTGCATGCGGAAGAATCATACCGGAGGGCAGGCAGATCTGCCCTCTGTGTGAAGCAGGCGGAGATGATAAAATGAAACAATTGACAATTGAAGAAATGAAATTAATGGCGGGGTAGCCGGTCTACTGCAAGGAAGAGGACATCTTCGGAATCATTAAGATAGAGGAAAAAGGGGCGTGGAAAAATAAGCCATTCCTCGTGGCAGTTTGGCATGAACATGGAGTGGCAGTGAACATGGAGCTGGATATTCAGAAGAGAGGACTTCACATATACAAGGTGCAGTCTGCAAGAGATATCCCAAAAGAGCCAATCAGCCACCAGATGGGATACGGAGATTTCGTGATGGTTTGTCCACATTGCAAAGAAGCAGCCATCGTGAACGTATTCAAAAGAAATCCATCCTACTATCCATATTGTCCGTGGTGCGGTCAGAAATTAAAGGAGTAATAAAATGGTAAAATTGATAGTTGCACTTTTAAAATACATTATCATTTGTGCTTTATGGATGGAGTTGGAGATTAAATTGTACGGAAAAGTACAGCCAAGAATCGTGGACGACATAATCGGTTTAATCTTATTTTATTACATTTTAAAGAGCGAATAGAGGAATAAAAACCTATGGCAAAAATTAAGAAGTTTAAGAACAAGAATCAGGAAGAAATCGTGAATGGCTTTCAGGTCTTCATGAACATGCCCATCCCACTGATCCTGTCGTCAATCGAGACAACCATCAAGCTTCTGGCAGCAAGGGGTGTGGAGATTCGGGACTGGGACGACAAGAGCAAGACGCTCAAGCAGGTCCGGATGATCGGTGGCAAGGTTTATTTCTTCGCTGAAAAGAGAGAGGAAAAGTAACATGGAGACAGCGCAGATCAGGACGAGGACGTCCTGAAATGGATTCTCGGCCAACGGTTCAGAGCGACCAGGAAGAAGCTCGCCATCGAAGCCAGGAAAAAAGCCATCGCTGCCGAGCAGGACGGAATGAACGAGCCGGCAGGAATCGCAGCTATGGTGGAAGAAATGAACGACAGAATGAAAAAGCAGCAGGCTAGAGTCAACCAGGCAATCATAAGAGTGATGGACATCATCGATTACCTTCCGGAGGATTCGTTGGAAAAAGAGATCTGCGAATACAGACATATCGATATGATGAGTTGGGGGCAGATCGAGGCAGCCGTCCCTATGAGCCGAAGTCAGTGCAATAATCGGTACAATGGGGCAATTCAGATGCTGTTGCAGAATGCGAGGGTAAAGAGATCACAATCTCAGAGCGGGAAAATTACAGGTTTTTCACGGAGCAAAAAAGCGAGGTAAAAAAATGGAAGAAAAAAATGGCCGAAAAAAAACCGGCGAAAAAAAATCCGGAAAAATAAATCCGGAAAAAATTCCCGGAAATTTTCTGCTCGAAAATTTACCCGTAAATTTATTCGGAAATTTTACCCCGGAAAATAAAGCCCAGGAAAATGAGACCAATAAAAAAGCCGGAATTTCTGCAGCAGAATATATGGGCATTTTTCAGATAGCCCACAGGCTGGCCGGAGGCAAGGGCGTAGCCTTACACTGGCGCTATATGGGGCAGTTTATAGAGGCACACCTGGAGGCATCAAAAACAGACCACCAGGAGCAAGGGCAGGCATAGAGCCAGGCACATCACACACCACACCACAGGCCACCAGGAGCAAGGGAGCCAGGGCGCAGGGCAAGGCAGACCAGGTGGCGCAGGGCAAGGCAGACCACAGCAGCCACGCACCACAGCAGCCCAGCGTGCAGCAGAGCAGGAGCACAGGCCAAGGCCAAGCACAGCCAGGCAGGGAGCCGGGGGCAGGGCAGCAAGGCAGGCCATGAAGCAAAGAAATCAGTGAAACATAAGACACCATAAGACATAGACAAGTGCTATGATAGACGCATGGCAAAGAGACAGAGAGAGCCCACCAGGGCGGCCCTCTGCAGGGTAGCTGAGCGTCAGACGAGATGCGATGAGAGCGGTCATATCTTCGGATAGGACTGCTCTTTTTTATGTTTGTGTAGTGCGCACAGTTCTTAGGTACTACTTTTGCGTAATCTGCACAGCGGGGCGAGGAAAGTCCGATTCTTGACCAGATATAGCCCTTTTTAAACACCTATTTCGTTACGCATAGCCCCGAAATAATCAGCCTAAAAACGAAAAAATCAGAAAGGAGGAGCCAAGAATGAACACTGAAATGAAGATGGAGAGAAGAATGCTCTCAGAGCTCAGGCCGGCGGAATATAATCCACGAAAAGCCCTGAGACCAGAGGACAAAGAGTACCAGGATATCAAGCGAAGCATTGAAAAGTTTGGGTATGTTGATCCCATCATCATTAATTCAGACGGAACCGTAATCGGAGGTCACCAGAGACTGACCGTCCTGACTGATATGGGATATGAGACAGCAGATGTGGTCGTAGTTGATCTGGACAAGAACGATGAGAAGGCATTAAACATTGCACTCAACAAAATAACAGGTGAATGGGACGAAGTCAAGTTAAAAGATTTACTTCTCGATCTGGACCTTAATGAATACGACCTTCAGAACACCGGGTTCTCATCCGGAGAAATCGAGGACTTATACATCCGCCTGGAGCAAGACGTGGAAGCTGAAGACGATGTGTTCGACTTAGAGGAAGAGCTCGACAAGATCGAAGAACCGATAACCCAGCGAGGGGATGTGTGGATTCTCGGAAACCACAGGTTGATGTGCGGCGATAGCACGGATCCGAAGGACGTGGCCACTTTACTGGCAGGAGATGAAGCAGATCTCGTGATCACGGATCCTCCGTATAACGTCGCATACGGCGAAAAGACAGAGTTCCTGAGCAAACAGGGAATCGGTCAAGGTCAAGACAAAATTCTGAACGACAATATGGATGAGGATGCATTCTACCGTTTTATCTTCGAGGCATACAGCAGAGCCTATGAGGCTATGCGACCAGGAGCGGCAATCTATGTGTTTCACGCAGAGAGCTCCGGCTTGACATTCAGGCAAGCATTCGTTGATGCAGGTCTGAGGTTTTCTAGAATGCCTTCGTATGGGAGAAAAACTCCTTCGTCCTTGGCCGAAGCGACTACCAGTGGCGCCATGAACCATGCTTATACGGATGGAAGGAAGGCGCAGGTCACTATTTTATCAACGACCGTACACAGGATACGGTTCTTCTGGAAGAGGAAAGAGACCTCGAATCCATGAAGAAAAGCGACCTGATCACATATATCGGGCAGCTTGAGGAATTCTTCAAAGATAAGACCACAGTTCTATACGAGAATAAGCCAAAGAGAAATGACGTGCATCCTACAATGAAGCCAGTCTCACTTATTGGAAGACTTATGAAGAATTCCTCTAAACCACAATGGAATGTCCTGGATCTATTCGGAGGAAGCGGATCCACCCTCATGGCAGCGGAGCAGCTGAGCCGCAACGCCTACCTTATGGAGCTGTCGGAAAAGTTCTGCGACGTTATCGTGAAGCGTTGGGAGGAATACACCGGCAAGAAGGCGATCAAAGAGGCGGACATGAACCTGGATATCACACTTTAATATGGGCGAAGCAAACCTCACGGCCCTAATTTTAGGGGGGGGGCTAGCATGAGCGAGAATGGCGAAGTAAAAGGAAGCCTCTACAGAACCGAAGTAATCGCTCAGCTCTTCGGAGTCAACGTCCGGAGAATCCAGCAGCTTACTCAGGAAGGCGTGATCAAGACGACCAAGATCATAGAGGATGGAAGAACCGTCCGAAGATATGACCTGGTCCCGACAATTCAGAATTATGTGAAATACCTATCCGAAAAAGCCTACGGAAAAGCAGGCAGGTCGGAAAAGGAAATGGAGCTGCGAGAAAAGAAGATGGAAGCAGATGCTGCACTGAAGGAATCACAGTCAGAGCTGCACCGATTAAAAACAGAGATCGCAGCAGGAAGATACATCTCGATCGAAGAGGTCAAGATGGACTATGCAAAGTTTTTTGTTGTATTTAAGAAATTCGCAATGGCACTGCCTTCAAGAATCATAGGGATGATAGCCGGAGCCTTGGAACCAGTGGAAGCAAGAAGAGTAGAAAAGGAAATCGCACAAGAGATTAACCGACTGCTTGGAGCATTTGTAATAGCTGGAATCGTAGGGCCGGACGATGTGGAGGAAAAGAAGAGTGGAACTAAAAAGAAAAAGGTTTCTGATTAGGAAATACCACCTCCCCGAATATATCAAAGAGGCAATGCGACAGCTGCAGCCGCCGGAAGATTTAACGGTGGCAGAGTGGGCGGAGAGGTATCGAATGCTCGATGCGAAAACGTCTGCGATGCCTGGACCATGGAGAAACGACAAGACACCATACCTGATCGACATCATGAATGAGCTTCAGAACTACGACACAGAAGAAATAATCTTCTGCAAGTGTACGCAGGTAGGTGGAACCGAAGCCCTTCAGAATATGATAGGGTACATCATCCAGCAGGATCCATCCCCGACCATGATCGTATATCCGACGGATATGCTGGCCGGATCCATTAGTGACAACCGACTGGAGCCAATGATCCTGGCAAGCAAGAGCCTGAAAAGGCTATACAACAAAAACGAATCTTCGAAGCAGGAACTGCAATTCGAAGGAATGTACCTATCCCTGGCCGGAAGCAACTCTCCCTCTTCCCTGGCCAGTAAGGCAATAAAGTACCTGATGCTTGACGAGGTCGATAAGTACCCAGGGGCATCAAGGAAAGAGGCGGATCCCATCTCACTCGCAAGAGAGAGAACAAAAACCTTCCAGAACCGAAAAATATATATGACATCCACGCCTACCTTAAAAAGCGGTCATATATGGAAGGCTCTGGAAGCCGCCGATATTGAAAAACACTACTTCGTACCATGTCCGCACTGCGGGGAATATATCGAGCTGAAATTCGGTCAGATTAGATTTCCCTCAGGAGAGGATATGAGCAACCAAGATAGAGCCGACCTGGCATCCTACGTCTGCCAAGAGTGTGGAAGCGTGATCACGGATCAGCACAAGGACGAGATGCTCAGATACGGTGAATGGAGGGCGGTCAGAAAGAGCACCCGAAATTCAAAGAAGGTAGCGTACTGGATCAATACATTGTATTCACCTTTCGTCCGGTTCTCTGAAATCGTGAAAGAGTTCCTGGATAGTAAAGATGATCCGGAAAAGCTACAAAACTTCGTCAATTCGTGGCTGGCAGAGCCATGGGAGGACACAAAGCTTAAGACGTCCGCTGACACGGTCATGGAGCGACAAGGAGAGCTGCCTGCGCTATCCGTTCCGATGTGGGCTCGCTTCTTAACAGGAGGCGTGGACGTTCAGGAGACATGTCTATACTGGAGCATCCGAGCATGGGGGCCTTATATCACCAGCCAGAACATCGCTCATGGCCAAGCACTCTCGTTCCAGGAAGTAGAAAGAGTCATGAATCTGGCATACCAAAGAGTGGACGGCGAGCAGATGATCGTCTCCCTGTGCCTGATAGACTCCGGATACGACGCCGACAGCACGTATGATTTCTGCGCCAGCAACTCAGACTGGGCAATGCCGGTCAAGGGTTCCAGTAACCCAATGCTCTCGCACTTCAAATTATCAAAAATCAACAAACCGGATAGCAGAGCGCATGGAATGAACCTCGTGCTTGTAGACGGCGATAAGTACAAAGACATGATAGCCGCCAGGATGATGAAAGAAAATGGCCGTGGATCCTGGATGGTATATAGCGGCTGCGACCAAGAATATGCAGAGCAGGTGACTGCAGAGCATAAGGTCAATATGAAGTCCGGAAACCGGACAATTCAGAAGTGGGTACCAAAGAGAAGCCACATCGATAACCACTACCTCGATACAGAGGTCTACGATATGGCAGCAGCTGATATCCTCGGTGTCAGAACGATCCATCTGGAAGAGGAAGCGCAACCACAAGAGCAGAAGCAGCAGGAGCAATACGCTCCAGAAGAATCATGGATCAGAACAAATGAAAACTGGATTCAGTAAAGGAGGTGGACAATCATGGCGGAAAATCAGTTCACGCCACAGGAAATGTTAAACCAGGTGAACCAAGCAATCTATAACGTCATGATCGGAGGCCAGTCGTACCAGATCGGCTCCCGAAGCTGACAAGAGCTGACCTGTCCACGCTAAGAGCCATGAAAAAAGAGCTGGAGGCACAAGTGAATGCAGAAGGAACTACAAGCCTTTTGGACAACACATATGTGGCCTTCTTTGATGGGAGGTAGAAAAAGACATGAACTGGCTAGATTCAGCAATCGCCTTTTTCTCACCAGAATGGGGCGCAAGGCGTGCAGCATGGCGTGCCAGCTATGAAGAGTTCCGGCATTACGACGCCGGGGACTATGGGCGCATCAATTCCGGATGGCATGCATCCAATACATCCGGAGAAATGACAGACAGGATGTACAGATCAATCGTGATGGCCAGAGCGAGAGATCTGGAAAGAAACAGCGACATCATGAATTCCGTGGTGGGCGCTTACAAAAGAAATGTAATCGGCCCAGGTTTCCAGCTTCAGGCAAGGACAGGAAGCCAGAAGACAAACAAGGAACTGGAGAAGCTGTGGAAAACGTGGTGCAAAGCAAGAAACTGCGACGTCACGGGAACCCAGAGCCTGAATGAGATTCTAAGAATGGCAGTCGTCAGAAAAAAAGTTGACGGAGGAATCCTATTTGTAAAGAGATATACGAATGAAGGAGTGATCCCGTTCCAGCTACAGATGCTGGAAGTTGACGAGCTGGACAATATGATGATGGCACCGGCAGGTTCGAAGAACCGAATTGTGGGCGGAATCGAATACAACCAGTTCAATAAGCCGGTAGCTACTACTTCAGACAGTACGGAATCGACGGATTCAGCATCGGCGAGACCGTAAAGGTTCCGGCAAAAGACGTGATCTTCTATTTTACAAAAAAAAGACCTTCCCAGATTCGAGAAATGAGCGACATGACGCCAACGGTGACCAGGATCCGAGACACAAACGAATTCATGACCGCCGTATCCGTTAAGGAAAGAATCGCAGCCTGCCTATCCGTATTTATTAAGAAATCCCTCCCACCGGTAGGAATTGGAAGGGCGGGAAGCAATGCAGGCAATGCCGGACAGCACAGCTACGACGGAAAGACTCTTACGCCCGGTATGATTAAGGAATTAAATGCAGGAGATGAGGTTCAGGTGGTCAATCCAACCGGCCAGGCCACAGATGCGACAGCATACACCAAGCTGCAGCAGCGACTCATCGGATCAGGCCAGGGCTTAAGTTACGAAGCCACAAGCCGAGACATGAGCGAGACAAACTACGCATCCGCCCGCCAGGGAATGATAGAGGATGAGATGACCTATGCAGAAGAGGAAGAGGCCATCATGAATATCCTGGATGAAATCTATGAAACATTCGTTATATCCTGCATTTTATCCGGGAAAATAGAAATCAACGACTTCTGGAATAAAAAGGAAAAATACATGGACCATGGCTGGGTGAAGCAGCCTAAAAAATGGATTGATCCTCTTAAGGAATCAAGTGCAACAAAGACTGCACTAAATACCGGCCAGAAGACATACAAGCAGATTGCTGCAGAAGCCGGAAGAGACTGGAGGCAGCAGATCGATGATACTGCAGAAGTTATAGAATACGCTCGCAAGAAGGGCGTAGATATGGAAGGGGTGATCTTCGGTGGAAAGACACAGAAACAGCCAGCAGAGTCAGAAGGCGGAGAAGGAAAGCCTAATCCTTCAGAGGGCAATGGCAAGCCAGGGAAAGACGGCGACACCAAACCGAAAGAAGGAAAAGAATAAAGGAGTCCGTGAAATCGCAGGAGGCTCCATCAGAGCTATGGAAGGCGAGGGAAACGAGAGAAAATTCATTCTTTCATTCTCAAGCGAAGAGCCGTATCAGAGATGGTTCGGTCAGGAAATCCTGGACCACAGCGAAGGAGCAGTGGACCTGGAGAGATTAAACAACATCGGGTGCGTTCTTTTTAACCACAACCGAGATAAAGTGTGCGGAAAAATCAACCGTGCATGGATTGAAAATAGCAGAGGATGCGCAGAAATCGAATTCGACGACGATGAGAAGTCTGACGTTATCTGCAAGAAAGTAGCAAACGGAACGCTGAAAGGTGTCTCCGTAGGATACATAGTCGACAACTGGGAGGAAGTAATGCCAAACAAGCAGTCCGAGGATGGACGCTTCACCGGCCCATGCTCCATAGCAAGGAAGTGGGCGCCTTATGAGGTGAGCATCGTATCGGTACCGGCGGATCCGACAGTCGGTGTCGGGCGTTCAGAAGAAGAGCCTGACGCAGAAGATGGATCAGAGCAGGAAAGAGCTGCCAGCATGGACATGTTAGAACGGCAACTTCAAATAAACAAAAACATTATGGAGGTAATGAAATCATGACACTTGAACAGATGATCAGTGAACAGCAGATGTTATTAAACACTGCAAGAACTCAGGGGAGATCACTGACTGCAGAGGAACGGGCGAGATTTGATTCTTTGCAGAGAAGTATCGACGCAGCAAGAACTGCAGCTGGCAGCATGAACGGTAATGCATCCGGTCAGCGTCAGAGAGAAGGAGAAACAGGAACTGAAGGTTCAGAAGGAGAAGGAGACGGAGAGTCTGCCCAGCGTGCAATGCAAGCTGAGAGAACAAGAATCCAGGGAATCACAAGCATGTGCAGAGACTTCAACATGGATCCTGCTTCTTACATTGATAATGGCTCAACAGAGGATCAGGTACGTGCTGCCATCTTAGAGAATTTAAGATCCACAGGCGCACCAGTATCCACAGGAGTCAGAGTCACAGAAACAGCAGAAGACAAATACCGCTCTGCTGCAGTAGATGCGCTCTTAATGAGAGGTGGTGTAGAGGTTGAAAACCCTGCTGATGGAGCAAGAAATCTCATGGGTATGTCCTTAAGAGACATGGCAATCGACTGTCTCAGTCAGGACGGCAAAAATGAAGGCCTCAACAGAAGATCAGCAGACGAATTGTATGCGATGCTTCAGAGAGGATTCTATAACCCAACTGCTGCCTTCCCATCAATCCTCGACCAGACAATCGAGAAAGCCTACAGAGAAGGACATAAGAAAGCAGCTGTGACATTTGACAAGTTCACAAAGAAGGGAACGCTTACAGACTTCAAGAAACACGACAACTACTATGTAGCTGGTCCTGTTGGTGAATTCTTAGAGGTTCCTGAAGGCGGCGAATTGAAACATGACGTATTCGGAGATGCAAAGCTCCCTACACGTCAGTTGAAAACATACGGCCGTCAGTTCACATTAACACGCCAGGCGTTCATCAATGATGACATCGACCTTGTCACAAGCGTTCCTGCAAGATATGCAGCAGCAGCTCGTAAGACAATCAACAGCCAGGTATTCGATATCCTGATCGGAAATCCTAAGATTTACGACGGAGTACAACTTTTCGCTTCAGGACATAAGAACCTGTTAGCTACAGGGACAGGAATCACTCAGGAGGCGGTTCAGACAATGATCATGGCTCTTGGAAACCAGAAGGATCAGTTTGGACAGTCCATCATCATCAGACCAGCCACAATCGTGTGCGCTTCTGGTATGGAGTTCGAAATCTTCACATTGTTCAACAGTCCAACAATCAATACAGCTGGAAATACTCAGGCAGTAAACCCATTGTTCCAGTACCGCAATAGCATCGAAGTTGTAGCAGATCCTACAATCAACGTAAAATGCGGTGGCCTCGGAAAAGTAATGCCATGGTTCATGTTCGGAGATACTGCAGATGCAGAAGGCATCGAAGTAGACTACTTGAACGGACAGGAAATACCAAACATCCGCCGTATGGAACAGGCTGGACAGTTAGGATTCGTATGGGATATCTATCTCGACTGGGGTATTTCAGTAATGGACTACCGTGGAATCGTTAAGAACCCAGGGGTAGCAGTAGACACTAAGATCAAATTAGCATAAGGAGGCGTAAGACATGGCAGCAGCAAAAGCAAATTACTGGCAGCGTGGAGAAACAATTGATTTCTTCAATAATACAAACGCCAAAATTGAAGCAAATACAGTGGTACTTCTCGGAAAGAGAATCGGCATCGCAGGAACAGACATCCAGGCAAAGGAAGCCGGAACACTTCACATCACTGGAGTGTATAAATTCCCGAAAGCAGCGTCACAGGCTGTGACAGCCGGAGCCCTCGTTTACTGGGACAATGCAGAGAACAACATCACAACTACGGAATCCTCTAATACACTCGCAGGATTCGCCGTAGAAGCTGCAGGTGCGGATGATGCCACGGTAACAGTAAAGATCAATGCGTAAGCTAATCGCAAATACGCAGATCCTGTACATGGATAAGGTATACGGAATAGGAGACGAACTGCCGACTTCAGATCCAGTCATGCTCCAGGCATGGCTGGATGCAGAATCAGCAGAGTGGCATGCTGAGAAGCAAAAGAAGAAAGGTAGTAATACCATCCAAACCAGAGCCTCCAGCTCCTGAGACAATCATCACGGGTGCAAAGGTGCAGCCAATGACTGCGGAACCTGGAATGCCAGGAGAATCCATGACAGGGGACCCAGAAGAGCTGATCGGCAAGATTCCTAAAACAGGCAGGAGGAAATAATGACATTCAAAGATCTGATCGAAAAGGACGTGAGCGTAGTCTTCATGAATCCGGACGAGTTCTCCGACCTGCATACCCTCAATGGCGTGCAGGTACCTGTTCAGATCGATGGAAATGAGCAGATCGAGAGAGAAAAGAGATTCAACCAGAACATGGATGGAATCTATGTGAACCAGAAGCTGATCTATGTATCCGCAGAGGACTACAAGAAAGCCCCTGGAAGAACCGGACTGCCGAAGCAAGGAAGCGCAATCACGCTCGATGCAAAAGTATATCGGGTAGTAGATGCCATCGACGAAGGTGGCGTGTATTCAATTACACTGGAGGCGAACAAGGCATGATAGTGGTAGAGGTCAATAAAGAAGACCTCCGAAGAGTGCAAACCGCTCTCGGAAAGATAGGAAAGGATGCTCCGAAGGTGATCTGCAGGGCGATCAATAAGACCGCCTCTAAATCGAAGACATCCCTGGCCGAGAAAGCACGGTCGGTATATACGGTTAAAAGCGGAAAATTCAAAAGCAATATGAACATAAAGCGTGCGACCTACAGCCGACTGGAGGCCGAGGTTCTGGCACATGGCAAGCCGCTCAGCATCACATCATTCAAGACCACAGCACCAAAGAGTGGAGCGAAAGCCAATATCGTAAAAGGGAACGGTCTGAAAGTCCTGGACCTTGGGGGAATTAAAGCCTTCAAAGGCAGAGGAAAGCTGAATGGCCAGATATACCAAAGACGTGGGAAATCCAGATTTCCAATTAAGAAGTTGAGTTCTAACTCAGTGCCGATCATGATCGGTAACGAGAAGGTATATGGCCAGATAAAGCCTCAGATCGAGTCAGACCTTCAGAAGAACATCGAAGCCCAGATCAAGTTTTTATTATCATCAGCGGGGTAAAAAGACATGACAAAAAAAGAATTCTTGGATGCCTTGGCAGAGGATATCAAACACTCTCTCAGGGACGTCTATACGAAGACCATCACCGGCCAGGACGCACCGGTAACAGTTTATAAAAACAGGCTGCCGATCGTGACCGAGGATGAGGACGACGAGTCGAAATTCTTCCCATACGCAGTCGTCAGACTCTCTGAATCATCAACAGACGAGGGAAAGCCATGGCTGCAGAAAGTCTATATCCTGCTTGGGATATATGACGACGACATCATGGGAGGCGGGTACATGCATATCCTGACCATGATCGAAAGGATCACGAACAGATTCCTGAAGGAACCACTTCTGGATCACAAGTACAGAGCGGAACCACTGATCAGTTCAGACATCCAGGATGAGGATACCTACCCGTATTACTTCGGAGCAATAGAAATGAGTTTCAATTTACCAAAAATCGAAAGGAGAGACGAATTCTCATGAGTGAGGTAAAAGACCGCAGAAGGAAGCGAAAGCTCCTGCTGCAGAACCAAAAAGAAAAGAGGCGCCAAAGGCACCGATGATGTACGTCGGCCCTACAATTCACGGCGTAGCTATTCAGAACACAGTCTATACCAAGAAACCGGATGCGCTCGAAGAAGCGCAGAAGGAGTGCCCTGAATTCGGAAACCTCTTCCTCCCAATAGCACAGTGCGCTATGGCGGAAAGAATGATCCGAATGAAGAGCGGGTATGTTTTCGAGGCATATAAAAAAGCCTTGGAATATAAAGAAGCGAAAAAAGAAGGAGGAACAATCTAAATGAGCAAGCATGGAATTTTTATTCATGAGGAAGGCACAGCCCTCGCCGCTCCGATCTCTGGAAACTGTGCAGTCCAGGTAGTAATCGGAACAGCACCAGTAAATATGGCAGCCAATCCAGCAGAAGTGGTTAATAAACCAATCCTCGCAAATTCAGCACAAGAGGCAATGGCCGCACTTGGTTATTGCACAGATTTTAAAAACTACACACTTTGCCAGTCAATGTATGTGACCGGAAATATCTATCAGATCTCACCGGTAGTCTACATCAACGTTCTTGATCCAGCGAAACACAAGAAGAGTCTGGATAAACAGACAGTTCAGGTAAACCAGATGCAGGCAGTAGTTAAAAAAGCCGGAATCCTGAAAGAAGGGCTTACAGTCACAGGACCATCCGCTTCACCATCTCTTGAGAATGGAACAGACTATACTCTTTCATTCGACACAGAAGGAAACCTCGTGATCACATTGATTGCAGGAAAAAAAGGAAACGACCTTACAAGCCTGGAAGTAACAGGAAATATCCTGGATCCTTCTATGGTGAAGGCTACAGATATCGTTGGAGCCGTGGATCCATCCACAGGAACAGAGACAGGAGCACAGCTGATCAGAGCCGTATATCCTAGCCTCGGCATCGTTCCAGGCCTCATTCTTGCACCAGGCTGGTCACAGACACCAGAGGTCGGAATCGCCCTCGCTGCAAAGGCGGCAAACATCAACGGTGTATTCAAAGCAATGGCTCTCCTTGATTTGGATACAACAAAAGCAAAGAAATACACTGACTGCAAAAAGGTGAAAGAAGACAGCGGATACACTTCTGCGTTCTGTACAGTTTTGTGGCCATGCGACAAGGTAGGAGAAATGGTTATCGCTAAATCTGCAGTGGTAGCCGCTATGATGGCTTACCAGGATTCAGCGAACGGAGACGTTCCGAACCTCTCTCCATCCAACAAGATGCTCGGAGTAACAGGACAGTGCCTCGCTGACGGAACAGAGGTATGCATCGACCAGGATCAGGCATCCACAGTCAATACATACGGAGTGGTTACAGCCACTAACGTGAACGGATGGAGATGCTGGGGCAACTACACTGGTGCATACCCAGGAAGCAATGATGCGAAAGATATCTGGATCCCAGTACGTCGTATGTTCAACTGGCATGGAAACACATTCATCCAGACATACTTCAGCAAAGTAGATGATCCAATGAACCAGGTTCTCATCGAATCTATCGTGGATTCAGAAAACATCCGCTGCGCAGCGTATGCACCGGATAAATGGGCTGGAGCTTCTATCGAGTATAGAAAAGCGGACAACCCAACAACAGATATCCTGGCCGGCAAGATGACATTCAGACAGAAGATTGCACCATACACACCAGCCCAGGAGATCAACAACACATTAAGCTACGACACAGACTTGCTGGCTAGCGTATTAGGAGGTGGAGAATAATGATCATTCCAGAGGTAATCAACAATTATAACATTTATGATGACAAAGCAAGAAAAATGATCGGAATCTCCGGAGAGGTTGAACTCCCAGAGCTTGAGGCAATCACAGATACAGTGGAAGCCGCAGGAATCCTCGGAGAAGTAGATGATCCCGTAACTGGACAGTTCGCTTCTGCGAAAATCAAGATTCCATTCAGCAACCTGTATGAGGATATCTTCAATTTGATGGATACAACAAACCCTCCACAGTTAACACTTAGAGGTTCTATGCAGGTTATGAACTCAGCAACAGGCGGAACAGACTACGTGCCAGTTAAAATCGTAGTCAGAGGAAAAGCCACAACTTCAAGCCTTGGAAAATTTGTAAAAGGCAAGAAGGGAGAACCAGAGATCGAATTAGAGATTCTCTATTTGAAAGTTATGATCAACAACAAGACAACACTGGAACTCGACAAGTTGAATTCCGTATTCGCAGTAAACGGGAAAGACATGCTCGCCAAAGTAAGAAGCCAGTGCTAATAAGGAGGAAACGTGATGAGCGAAAAGAATAAAACCGAAATCGTAAACATTGACAGCGCAGCAAGGTGGAAGTAGAGAACGAAAGTATCGTAAAACTTACTAAAACCTACCAGTTCGAAGGAGAGACAATCTCAGAGATCGATATGTCCGGTCTTGAGAATCTGACAGCCAACGACATGATCAAGGCGAACAAAGTCCTTCAGGCAGCTGGAACAGTCACAGTGATGCCAGAGACAAACCTGGAGTACGCATTGATCGTCGCAGCAAGTGCAACCGGACGACCGGTTGAGTTCTTCAGGGGATTAGTACCTCGTGATGCAATGAAGATCAAGAGCGCAGTGACGTCTTTTTTCTTCGGAGAGGAATAAATCCACACGACTTGTCCGACCTTCGTAAAGTATGCCTAGTCTTGTCCATGAATTTACAGACAGGCCTGGATTTCTTTCTCGGCCTGTCACTTTTTGAATTATTGGACCTATGCGAGGACCTGAAGGAGGTTAGTAAGAAGACAAAATGAGCGACTATAAGATAGCAATCAAAATCGCAGGACAACTAGAAAAATCATTTTCGTCATCCATACGAGAGGCGCAGAAAACCCTAAATACCATGGGGGACTCATTCACAAAAACAGGCAAGATGCTGACAGCAGGAGTGACAATGCCTCTCGTAACTCTTGGAGCAAAATCTGTTCAGGAATTCGGAAGCGTTGATAAGGCGCTGAAATTAGTGCAGGCAACCATGGGATCATCAGCAGAGGAAGCAGCAAAGCTGGAGGATGCAGTTAAGCAGGCGGCAGCAATCTCCGTATTCGGAATGCAGGACGCAGCAGACGCTACGCTGAACTTTGCAAGACAAGGTTTCAATGCAGCAGAGGCAGCAGATATGCTGACACCGGCACTGAACCTGGCCGCAGGAACAGCTACAGACCTATCAGAAGTAACCGGAGGACTCGGAAATGCCCTGAAGATGTTCGGTAAGGACTCAACATACGCATCCACTGCAGCTGACATTCTATCAAAAGCCCAGGCACAGGCAAACACCACCGTCACAGACTTGTTCGAATCTATGGCCATAGCTGGTCCAATCTGCAAGTCGGTCGGGTGGGAAATGACGGACCTGGCCGCAATCACTGACATATTCGGAGATGCCGGAATATCCGGCGCCGAAGGAGCTACAGCCTTAAAGACCGGACTGGCCAGAATGGCAGCACCGGCCAAGGATGGAGCAGTGTGGATGGAAAAGCTGGGGCTGGAAATCTTCAATACGGACGGAACCATGAAATCCATGGTAGATGTTCAGAAGCAGCTGCATGATTCCTTCGCAGGGCTTAACAGTGAGCAGAAGCTGGCGGCAGCGTCAGCTATCTTCGGAAAGAACCAAATGGCCAAATGGCTCACGCTGATCGATGCAGCGCCGGAGCAGGTGCAGAAATACGCATCAGCCTTGGAAGATTGTACCGGAACGTCCCAGAAGATGGCAGACGCCCTTCTATCAGGTATGGGCGGATCGCTGGAAAAACTGGCCTCTTCCTTCGACGTATTCAAATACAATCTAGGATCCATCGCAAGTGAATATCTGAAACCGATCGTCGATGATATCACGAAAGCAATTGATGCATTTAACAATATGGATCCGGCCATGCAAAAGAGCATTGTGAAGTGGATCGCAATCGCAGCAGTGATAGGACCAGTACTCCTTGTTCTCGGTAAGATTTTCAAAATCGCAGGATCCGTAGTTGGCGTATTCGGAAAGCTCGGAAGAGCAGCCGGAGCTCTCGGAAAAGGCATGAAGAAAACAGTAGATCCAGTAGGGCAGAGCGCATCCGTAATGTCTGCAGCAGCAAAGAACGCTCTCGGATTCGGTGTAGGATTCGCAGCAGCTGCAGCTGGAGTGTGGGTATTGGTTCAGGCAGCAAAAGAGATCGTCCAGGCAGGACCAGAAGTCCAGTCGGCGCTCATACTCATGGGAGCCGGAATTGTTGGAATGATGGCAATCGCTGCACAGCTCGCACCAAAACTACAGTCCGGAACGACAGGCCTCCTAACCTTCGGTGGAGCAATCCTCATGGCAAGCACAGGAATGTCTATGATGGCATTCGCAGCAAGTCAAATGGCATCTGCGGGACCAATGGCCCTCGTCGGTCTCGCACTCATGGAAGGCGGCATGGCCGGACTCTTAGCAATCGCCGGAGTATTCGGACCAGCCTCGCAGGAAGTGCAGCAGGCCTCCTGGCCTTCGGTGGAGCAGTCTTAATGGCTAGCGCCGGAATGAGTTTGATGGCATTCGCAGCTACACAGCTGGCCGCAGCCGGACCGCTGGCGGTGGGAGCGATGGCTCTCATGACCGCAGGAATGGCTGGACTCTTAGCAATTGCTGGAGCCCTTGGCCCAGGACTTACTGCAGGAGCCGTAGGCTGGTAGCATTTGGAGCGGCACTGATCCTGGCATCAACAGGATGTCTGATCATGGTTCAGGCAGCTACACAGCTGGCCGCAGCCGGACCATCAGCCGGAATCGCAATGGCAGCAATGGCAGTCGGAGTCGTGGCTCTTGGAGCATCGGCGGGCGCACTTGCACCACTTCTCCTGGCAGGAGCTGCAGCGTTGGCGGCTATGGGCGCAGCCCTGGCAGTAATCGCAGGAGCGGCCATGATAGGAGCCGTATCCCTTCAACTGATATCTGTAGCATTGCCTATGCTTGCAGCTTCAGGATCAGCCGGAGCAGCGGCACTCTTACAGTTAGGAGCTGGACTCACAGCCTTCGGAGCCTTAGCTGCAGCAAGCGCAGCCGGAACCGCAGTCGCAGCGGCAGCAATGACCGCCCTGGCAGCGGCAGCCTTGGCCACATCAGCCGGATTGATAGCTGCAGGAGCCGGAGCAGCAATCCTGGCGGCCGCAGTGATCGCAATCTCCGCCGGAGCGACAGCAGGCATGGCAGCCTTCATGATGCTTAGCATGATGGTTACAATGTTCGGGGCGGCAGCAACTGGAGCCACAGCGCCAATCCTGGCCCTCACAGCAGCAATGCTTCCATTCACAGCCGCATCTGTGGCAATGGCAGCATCAGCAACCGCAGGAGGCACAGCCCTTCTGTTGTTCGCAGCAGGAGCCCTGGCGGCATCTGTGGGCATGGTACCACTATCAGCTGCAACAGTCGCAACAGCGGCAGCCATTGAGGTGATATCAGCTGGAGCAAAGGGAGCCGGAACTGCACTGAAGTCCATGGCAAAGGGGGCAACAGGAACCGCAGCCAAGATGGCAATCATAGCCGCAGGAGCAGCCCCGCTCGCAGCAGCTCTCGTACCGCTTGCTGCAGCAGCAGTAGCAGCGGCAGCCGGACTCACAGCAGTAGGAGTCGGGGCAGCGGCAGCGGCGGCAGCGATCATGCTACTGGCAACCGGAATCACAATGACGGCCGCCGGACTTACGATGCTAAATGCAGCACTGGTGGCCTTTAAGGCCGGGGCGGCGGGAATCACAGCAGTAGCCGGAACGACAGCGGCGGCATTCACAACAATGTCTGCAGCAGTTCTACCATTCACGCTGGCAATCACAGCAATAGCCGGACCTCTGATGATGGCTTCAGGAGCAATGATCGCATTCGCAGGCGGAATCACAGTCGCCGCAGGATCAGTGACAGTCCTGTCATCCGGACTCGTGACATCGGTAGGAGCGCTTAGTCAAATGGGGCCTGCTGCCAACGCAGCTATGAATATGGTAGTCGTAGCAGTTAGAACCAGCATGACGCAGTCCACAGCGGCCACAACAGCTGGAATGGCTCAGATGAGAGTCGCAATTGTAGCCGGAATGGCTCAGTCCACAGCAGCAACGACCGCAGGAATGCAGCAGTCCTCCAACGCAGTACGAAGTGGAATGACATTGATTCTTTCAGTCACTAAGACCGGCATGAACCAATTCGTGAACACCGGAAGAACGAGCATGACAATGTTCGTGACTGCAGTAAGAACCGGAGGAACCCAGGCAGTATCCAGCGCTCGAAGCACTGCAACAGGAATCCATTCAGCAATAGCATCTGTAAGTCTATACAGCGCAGGCACTAATATGATGAGCGGTCTGATCAATGGTATGAACGCAATGAGAGGCTCAGTAATGGCCACAGCAAGTAGCATCGCAAGATCAGCATCCAACGCCATCAACAGCGCCCTCAGAATTCACTCTCCGTCGAGAGTAACTACCGAATCCGGTCAATTCACCGGCCAAGGTCTTGTAGTCGGTATGAAGAACACGCTCGGAGCCATTAAAGGAGCCGGAGCAGCCCTCGGAAATGCCGCACAGGCCGGATTGAATAGAAACCTGGCAGATGAGCAGGCGCACATTCAGAAAAGCGTATCAGCCGATCCGGAAGGCAGCCATATCCGAAACGTGGAAGTTCCTCAATTCAAATCGAGAACGTCTGTCCTCGGAGAAACTATCCAGAGCAATAACGGAAGCCCTAGCAAGAAGGACAATCCTGACAAACAGGATGGTACAACATTCGTGTTCAGTCCAACGTATCACTTTGAAGGAGAAGCTCCGGACAAGAAAGATATTGTGGATGCGAACCGCATGAGCCAGAAGGAATTCGAGCGGATGATGAAAGAATATATCAGGAACAAAGGCAGACTATCGTTTGCATAAGGAGGTAGAAAATGAGCAAGACATATACCACGATCCAGGGAGACACATGGGACCTGATCGCATATAAGCTCTATGGTTCGGAAAAATATATGAAAAATCTCATTGAAGCCAACTGGCCGCTGCTGGAGGTTCTGGTCTTCTCGTCGGGTACTGTGATAAACGTGCCCGACATTCCAGAAGACAGCGACGAAGACGCACCATTCTGGAGAAGTAACAATGACAATAGCAGCGACTTAATCTATGACTACGTGGAAGGTGATGAGTAATGGCGAACGCAAGACGTGCCCTGCCATCCGTGAAGTTCAACGGAAAGAACGTGAACACTTCCCTGGGGCCGTACCTAAAAAGCATCGAATATACAGATGTAGCCTGCGGATCCAGTGATTCACTAACGCTAAACCTTCAGAACGTAGACATGAAGTGGCTGAACGGATGGTATCCGAATAAAGGCGATAAGGTAGAGGCGTCTATTCAGTTTAGGGACTGGACAGCACCAGGAAAGCATTTCTCGAACAACTGTGGAGACTTCGTGATGGACACGATCGGATTCACAGGAGGACCGCTGGAGGCATCCTTCGGAGCCTTGGCGATTCCAGCAAGCGAATCCTTCAAGGAAACAGCGAGAACGAAGACCTGGAAGAGTGTCACGATCAAACAGATCGGAGCTGAGATTGCAAAGAAATACGGTCTCGGTTTTGCATACGACGCATCAAATATCAAGATCGCAAATAGAGCAGTCCGAAAAGACTGACTCGGCATTCCTGTATGACATGGCCAGCAGCTACGGCCTGGCAATGAAAGTGTACCGGTCGAAGATCATCATATTCGACAAGGGAAAATATGAGAAGAAGAACCCGGTAACAAAAATTACCAGAGCGGACTTCGTGGACGACGACTGGGATTTTAAAGACACGCTGGTCGGAACCTACACAGGAGCCAGGACCTCATACAAGAATGGAAATAATAACAAAGAGATCAGTACCTTCATAGGACTGATCAAAGAAAATGCAAAAGGCAGCCGAGTGCTAAGAATCAATGAGCAGTCAGAAGACATCAATGAAGCAAAGTACAAGGCCGCTGCAAAAGTAAACGAATCAAATGAAAAGGCGACCACAATCAGCGGCACCATCTGGGCAAATCCTAAAGTGGTTTCAGGCGTTACCGTCACACTGGAGGGCCTTGGAAAAGCAAATGGAAAATACTACGTGGACAAAGTCACCACTACAGTTTCAGACAGCGGCACCACGCAGGATATCGAGATGCACAAGTGTCAGACAAGACTGGTACATGTTCCAGCCCCACCAGCACCAACACCAACGAAGCCAGCGCAGAAAAAGAAGAACTACAAGGTAGGAGATATCGTAAACTTCCATGGCGGTACACATTACGTCTCATCCTATCCAGGAGCAAGAGGATACAGAGTCAGAGGCGGACCTGCAAAGATCACAATCGCAAACGGATCCGGAAAAGCTCATCCATGGCACCTGGTCACAACGAACTGGAGCAAGACACATGTGTATGGATGGGTAGATGAGGGTACATTTGATTAGTTGGAAAGGAGAAGATATGGCAGAGAAGCTAATCCGAATCGGTAAGATTTCAAAAATTGACTATGAAACCGGGATGGCAGAAGTAACCTACCCGGACATGGACAATTCAGTCACCGCACTCTTCCCGATTGTAAATTTAAACGAAGAATACAAGATGCCGGAGATCGGTGAGGAAGTCCTCGTCCTTCACCTTTCAAATGGAGCCGCTAGCGGCCTCATTCTCGGCCCATTCTGGAACGAGGCGAATAAACCTGCGGTCAATGGGAAAAACGTCTATAGGAAGGAATTCTCAAAGAGTAAAGGTACAGCCTATATTCAGTACAAAGATGGAGCCGTAGAGCTTCGAGGACCGGCAATCAGATATGTATGCAATTCAGGTTCTTACACGGCAGCGCAAGTCCTGAAATTGTTCGAAAGAGTCAGCACGCTTGAGAGCAACTATGGAAGCCTGGCGAAAAGAGTGAAAGTCCTGGAAGCAAAAGTATAAGGCGGTAAGCGTATGGCTCAGATTGGAAACTTTGGCAGCATGATCACATTTGAGGTCAGTGCAAACCGCATGCTGCCACTTACGGATATGAAGAGGACCGTATCCGGAAGATGGAAGAAACACAACATTATAGGTAGCTCTCCCCGCTCTGAATTTCAGGGAGCTGATACTGATGAAACCACGGTCACGATCATTCTATCTGCAGAGCACGGAATTCGGCCAAGGCAGATGATAGAGAGACTTGAGGCAGCGGCGAAATCAGGGCTGGTTGATTATCTGGTAATCGGCGGCAGAAGAATCGGGAACAGCAAGGTCTACATATCGAGCATGAGCGAAGAATGGGATTGTATCTGGAACCGAGGGGAGCTCGTAAAAGCAACAATCAATATCACATTTTCAGAATACACGTAAGGAGGAAAAGCCATGAAAGAGATAGATAATATCGAAATCAGATCAACCGCAGGACTTCCGGACGTGGAACGCTATGACGCCCAGCTAAAAGCACTCATCCTAACTGCAGAGGGAACGCTGCCAGGGAGTCGAGGCTTCGGGCTAGAAGCAGGAATCCTAGACTTAGGAACCACCCAGTCCGTAAACCTTCTGGCATTGGACCTATCAGAGAAAGTGGACAAGTACATCCCGGCAATATCGGTGGCCGATGTGGAGAGAAGCTCAGACGACAAGGGCGTCGTAAAAACCAGAATACACATAGAAAGGAGGGTATAAAACATGATAGATGAAATTCTAAACCTTCCAGACGTCAGCTTCATTGACGACAAGCAGCTGGAGCAGGTACAGGCAGAGATGATCAGAGACTATCAGAACCGGTATGCTGAGATCACAGGCAAAGAAATCGTTCTCGATAGAGCGGATCCGATCTCACTAATTCTGTATGCGCTAGGGGTTCAAGTATTCCAGTCCATGCTCTATGTGGACAAGACAGGAAAGCAGGACCTTCTGAAATACAGCTACGGCCCGTTTCTGGACAACCTGGCAGCCATGAAGGGAATCACAAGAGAACAAGCGAAACCAGCGAGAACCATGGTACGCTTCACCCTTTCAGGAATCCGTCCTGACATCGTAGAGATTCCGGTAGGCACAAGAGTCACTAACGGTGACGTTTACTTCCAGACAGAGGCCTATGCAGCTATTCAGGCAGGACAGACGCAAGTCGACGTTCCCTGCACCTGTATGAACTCAGGAACCCAGGGAAACGACCTCGGAGTAGGAGAAATCAATGTCCTTGTTGATCCGGTCCCTTACGTGGCAAAGGTATCCAATACAGAACCTACGACAGGAGGAACAAACATTGAGGACGACGATACGCTAAAAGATAGAATCTATATCGCCCCTTCTAAGTATTCCGTGGCAGGACCGGAGGATTCATACCGATACTGGGCGAGAACCTATAACGCAAATATCACAGACGTGCTGATATTCAGCGACAACCCTGTTGATGTAACAATCGAATTCATCATGAAAGATGGAGAACTCCCATCAGAAAGTATGGTAAGGGGACTGCAGACCTACCTCGCTAATGAGCAGATCAGACCGCTCACAGACAAGGTTACAGTAAAAGCTCCAGACACCGTCGATTATAAAATCAACGTGAAGTATTTCGTAAATAAGAGCGACCTGAAGAAGGTAGACACGATCAAAGCAGCCGTAGAAAAGGCAGTAAACGACTACGTGATATGGCAGAGAAGCAAGATCGGTCGAGACATCAACCCATCACAGCTCATTCAGATGATTGTGGCTGCAGGGGCAAAGAGGGCAGAGGTTACGCTTCCAGTATTCCAGGTTATCGGGAAAGCAAATGTGGCTAAACTTTCCAATAAAGTAGTGACCTACGGAGGCTTAGAAGATGATTAAATTCACCGAAGGCGGTCTCGTTGATATCTGGCCAGACAAGGAATCGCCACAGATCCAGGCTTTAAGTTATGCCATGCAGCGAGCCCTCCAAAGAGTCAAGGCATACGCAGATCAGGCCATGTGCTACAGCGACGTGGATAATCTTCCAGAAGACATCCTGGACTACTTCGCAGTAGAAATGAGAGCCATGTACTACGAACAGAACCTCCCGCTGAAGCAGAAAAGGGAGATTGTAAAGAACACTCTGAAATGGTACACCTACGCAGGAACGCCGGCAACGGTAGCGGATATGGTGGCCGTAATCTTCGGAGAAGGAAAGGTAGTGGAATGGTTCAACTACACGGATCCACCGTATACACCGGGAACCTTCGACATCATCACATCGGCAAGGCTTACACCAGACATCCTTGAGAAGCTGGAATCCATGATCGAGATGGCGAAGAACGTCCGCTCACATATCCGAGGTGTCGTAATCATTCGAGACGTGCACTCAGATGCGCACATGGCCATCCACCAGGTATGCGTCCAGGAATGCACTGTCCTGAACATCGTAAGAGAAGACAAGGAAAGTGGACAGAACCTCTACGCAGCTTCACTTGTAAGTACCACAAGAGAATACCAGATTCACAATCACATCCAGCAGGACGCAGGAATCGAGTCTGAGAACACACTGGTAGCGTATGGATCCGTCACAGACAATACGTCTTGTGTAACAAATGAGATAAGAGATGCTGCAGCAACACATAGTGCAGCCACCATCGCCCAGATCGGCAATGTTTACAACACAACTTCATTCATTAAGGAGGAAAAGAAATAATGCTTATTTGGAATCCAAGCAAACTGACAAACAAAGGTAAAGCCCTCCTGGCAAAAGCCCAGGCAGGAAAAGCCACAATCGAAATTACAAAAGCGCAGACAGGATCCGGAACTCACTCCGGTAATCTGGAAACACTGACAGCCCTGAAGGAGGTAAAGCAGACATTCCCTATTTCAGGAAAAGAAATCACAAAATGAGAACACGGTCGTGAATTAAAGTTGCAATCACGAACAAAGGCTCAGACTTCACACTGAATGCCGGATATGAAATCCGTGAGTTTGGTATT
>ENA-OPYY01000057-OPYY01000057.1-human-gut-metagenome-genome-assembly--contig:-NODE-57-length-47900-cov-4.404559_pt1 | contig 47900 bp, 54 predicted proteins | sample MGYA00242472_ERZ504481 | MGnify/ENA primary metagenome ERZ504481 (study PRJEB26092, sample SAMD00036265) | human gut metagenome | host: Homo sapiens | study: EMG produced TPA metagenomics assembly of...
ACGTAGTATTGCCGTTGATGTTGAATGCCGGATCTCCTTTTAAGACCAGGATCAGCTCAATTTCCGGGTGCAGGTGGCAGCACGGTATCCTACATCATAGACGGACAGATTCATATTTTTAATTTGGGGATGGTGGATATTTTCAATTTCCAGATGCATAAGAGAACTCCTTTTTTATTGTTGCTTCTATCATAATATAGTGCGCTTTATTATTCAATCAAATTCATAAAACAGCAGGAAAGTGATAGGAAGAAAGCTTAATTGACATATAAAAGAAAACAGGGGATGTGTATAGTAGAACATGTATTGAGCAGAAAGAAAATGTTAAGGAGAGGCTGATTATGAGATTATTAGAACCAATTAAAGTGGGAAAGATCGAGCTGAAAAACAGGGTGATGTTTCCGCCGATGACAACAGGATATGAAGGCAGAGACGGCACAATTGTAGAACAGAGCTTTAACTTCTATAAGAGACTGGCAGAAGGTGGCGTGTCCTATATTGTATTGGGAGATGTTGCTCCTGTAAATACAATCTCACCGACACCGAAGCTGTTCCATGACGGACAGATCGAAGCATTTAGAAAACTGGCAGATGCAGTTCATGAATTTGACTGTAAACTGGGAATTCAGATTTTCCATCCGGAGTATGATGTAGAGGCACTGGCTGAATTATTCCGCAAAGGGGATATGGAAGGCGGACGTGCAAAAATGCGTCATGATATGGTACATTTCATTCAGGAAGTGACGGAAGAGCAGTTGAACAGTATTTTGGATAAGATCGGGGAATGTGTAAAACGTGCACAGTCAGCCGGAGTTGATATTATAGAAGTACACGGGGACCGTCTGATCGGATCATTCTGTTCGACTTTGATTAACCGCAGAACAGATTCCTACGGTGGAAGCTTTGAAAACAGAATTCGTTTTGCACTTCGCGTGGTGGATAAGATCAGAGAAGTGGCACCGGATATCTGTATTGATTATAAATTACCTGTAGTCACAGAAAACCCACTGCGCGGAAAAGGCGGTCTGATGATCGATGAGGCAGTAGAGTTTGCAAAAATTCTGGAGAGATCCGGAGTGGATATGATTCATGTAGGACAGGCAAACCATACAGGAAATATGAACGATACGATTCCGGCGATGGGAACACAGCCATATTGTTTCATGTCAAAATATACCAAACAGATCAAAGAAGCAGTCTCTATTCCGGTATCCTCAGTGGGACGTATCGTCACACCGGAGAACGCAGAAGCACTGATCGAAAATGGTGTCTGCGACATCGTGGGTCTGGGACGTTCTCTTCTGGCAGATCCAGATTATGTAAAGAAACTCGAAGCAGGAGAAGGAAGACGCATCCGTCACTGTATGATGTGCAATAAGGGATGTACAGATGCGATCCAGAACCGAAAATTCTTAAGCTGCGTACTCAATGCGGAAAACGGATATGAGTATGAGAGAACGATCACTCCTTCCGATGAGAAGAAAAAAGTAGTTGTGATCGGCGGTGGAGTTGCAGGTATGGAAGCAGCGAGAGTTGCAAGTGTAAAAGGTCATGAGGTTGTTCTGTTTGAAAAAGAAACGACACTTGGCGGTCAGCTCAACATTGCATCGATTCCTCCGAGAAAATCTGAGATGAACCGTGCACTCCGCTATCTGACAAATGAGATGAAAGAGCTGCATGTAGATTTACGTCTTGGAAGAACAGCAGATGCAGAGATGATCCTGGCAGAGAATCCGGACAATGTGATCGTGGCAGCAGGTGCGCACAATGTGATTCCGCCGATCGAGGGAAGTAAAATGCCGCATGTATTTGATGCATGGAAAGTATTGAATCATGAGGAACTTCCGAGCGGACGTGTGGTTGTGATCGGAGGCGGTCTGGTCGGAGCAGAGACAGCAGAGCTTCTTGCAGAGATGGGATGTCAGGTTTCTGTAGTAGAGATGATGGAAGAAATCGCAAAAGAAGAATCCAAGACAGTAAGACCGGTATTATTTGAGAGCTTTGAAAAATATCAGGTTCAGCTGCTGACAGGAACAAAAGTAACAGCCATTACAGCAAACAGTGTGGAAGCAGAAAATGCAGAGGGCAAAGTGTCTCTTCCTTGTGACTACGTAGTACTCGCAGTGGGAGCAAGACCGAATCTGTTTGACGCACAGGCACTGGAAGATAAAGGCGTACAGGTGAGCTTTGTCGGAGACTGCAATGAGAGAGCAGCAGATATCAATCGTGCAGTAGAAGAAGGGTATCTGGCAGCAAACGTTTTATAAAAAACGTACAGGTGGATGAAACATCCTTCTTTCGCATATACATGAAACAGAGTATATGCGAAAGGGGATGTTTTTTTGCGGTTCAAAAAGGCATTGGGGATACTGCGGACAAAGATCCGTCTGCTGCTGATGATCGGGGTACTTCTGGCGGCGGCAGCAGGATGTCAGTTTGCCGGAGAGTATCTGCACAGTCATTATATTCGGGAGGAAGCATCTGAGACCTCCGGAAATATATCAGAGAAAAAGACGGTTGTGATTGATTCCGGACACGGGGGAAAAGATCCCGGAAAAGTCGGGATCAACGGGGCGCAGGAAAAGGAACTCAATCTGCAGATCGCAGAAAAATTGAAGAAATATCTGGAGGAACATCAGATCACGGTGGTGATGACACGTACAAAGGATGAGAGACTTGCAGATTCTCAGGTGGAAGATCTGAAAGCCAGAGTAGAGCTGATCGACAAAGAATCTCCTGCACTTGCAGTCTGTATTCATCAGAACAGTTATCCACAGGAAAGCGTAAGAGGACCACAGATTTTTTATTTTGCGCACTCCAAGGAGGCAAAGAAAGCAGCAGAGGTAATGCAGACAGAACTGAAAAATTTCGATCAGGAGCATGCCAGAGAGATCAAGGGAAATACTACATACTATATGCTGAAGAATACAAAGTCACCAATTGTGATCGTAGAATGTGGATTTTTAAGCAGCCCGGTGGAGGCGGGGATGTTGATCGATGAGGCGTATCAGCAGAAGCTTGCCAGGCAATCGGCAATGGAATCCTGAAATATGTTGAGCGCTGATAAGAAAAATGGTATAATGAAAGCTATGGAAACGATAATTAAGAAAATAGACAAAAACCAAATAGACGAAGATGCAATACGAGAAGCGGGAGAGATTCTCAGAGAAGGAGGACTTGTTGCATTCCCAACAGAGACAGTTTACGGATTGGGGGCGAATGCACTGGACGAGGAGGCAGCGAAAAAAACATATGAAGCAAAGGGCCGTCCTTCTGATAATCCACTGATCGTTCATATTGCAGATCTGGAAGATTTAAGTGAGATTACGGAGAATGTACCTCCGGAGACAGAGCTTCTTGCGAAGCATTTCTGGCCGGGACCTTTGACGATGATCTTTGAAAAAAGTTCTCTGGTTCCATATGGCACGACAGGCGGTCTGGATACCGTTGCTGTGAGGATGCCAAGTGATCTGATCGCGAGAAAGCTGATCCTTGCGGCAGGCGGATATGTATCGGCGCCGAGTGCCAACACATCCGGACGTCCGAGTCCTACTACGGCAGAGCATGTGTGGGAAGATCTGAACGGGAAGATCGAGATGATCATAGACGGAGGAAGTGTAGATATCGGACTGGAGTCTACGATCCTGGATATGACAGTTTTTCCGCCGATGATCTTAAGACCAGGTGCGATCACTGCCGATATGCTGGAAGAAGTGATTGGCGTGGTAAGCGTGGATGAGACGATTCTGGGCAGTGAGAGCAGCCGGGCGCCGAAAGCACCGGGCATGAAATATCGCCATTATGCGCCGAAAGCAAAGCTGACGATCGTAGAAGGAAGCCTCAAGGAGGAAGTGTTTGCCATCCGGCAGCTTGCTTATGAGAAGAGTCGTCAGGGTGTTCAGGTGGGCATTATCGGGACGAATGAAACGGTTGAGTTTTATACCCATGGTCTGGTGAAAAATATCGGTTCCCGTGAAAATGAGAAGACCATTGCAAGGAATCTGTACCGAATTTTGAGAGAGTTTGACGAGGAGGATGTGTCAGAGATCTACAGTGAGTCATTTGCGATCCAGGGAATCGGCAATGCCATTATGAACCGTCTGGAAAAGGCGGCAGGACACTGCAGGATCCCCGCATCAGTTCTTACGAAAGAGCAAAAATACAGAAAAATCGTATTTGTCAGCAATACAGATACCTGTCGCGGACCGGTTGCGGCAGAGATTTTCAGGCATCAGTCATTAGATCAGGAATATTGGATCGAATCCAAGGGAATGGTCGTTTTGTTTCCAGAGCCGGTAAATCAGAAAGCAGAAGCTATTTTAAAGAGCAATCAGATGACGCTGGAAGGATATACTTCCAGACCGTTTACGGAGAAGAACCTGAATCCGGAGACACTGATCCTGACGATGGCACAGGCTCAGAAGGAGAAGATACTTTCTGAATATCCGAACGAATATACAGACAATGTATATACACTTACTGAGTTTACGGGAGAAACAGAAGAGATCCCGGATCCATATGGGCAGCCTTTGACTGCATATGGAGAGTGTTATGAGAAGATTACGTTGTTGATAGAAAAATTAGCAGAAATTTTAAATTCATTTACTAAAGGAGGACAATAATGTCAGAAGTACATGTTATGGATCATCCGCTGATCCAGCACAAAATCAGCTATATCCGCAGAGAGGATGTCGGAACAAAAGAATTCAGAGAGGTAATCAGTGAGATCGCGAGTCTGATGTGTTATGAAGCAACAAGAGATCTGAAGCTTCAGGACGTTACAATCAAAACACCGATCTGTGAGATGGTGGGAAAAGAGCTGACAGGAAAAAAACTGGCAGTTGTACCGATCTTAAGAGCGGGACTTGGTATGGTAGATGGAATGTTATCATTGATTCCGGCCGCAAAAGTAGGTCACATCGGTCTGTACCGTGATCCGGAAACATTAGAGCCGGTAGAATATTACTGCAAGCTTCCGGCAGACTGCAGTGAGAGAGAAGTATTTGTAGTAGATCCGATGCTGGCAACAGGCGGATCCAGTGCTGCTGCGATCCAGATGCTCAAGGACAAAGGAGTAAAGCATATCCGCTTCATGTGTATCCTTGCTGCACCGGAAGGGGTCAAGAAGATGCAGGAGGCACATCCGGATGTTGATATGTACATCGGAGCGCTGGATGATCATTTAAATGATCATGGCTACATTGTGCCTGGACTGGGAGATGCGGGAGATCGTATTTTCGGCACAAAATAAAGGAGTTGAAAATCATGTCAGATAAAAGAGAAGATTATCTGACCTGGGATGAGTATTTTATGGGAGTTGCCATGCTGTCCGGGATGCGTTCCAAGGATCCGAATACTCAGGTCGGATGCTGTATTGTGAGTCAGGACAACAAGATTTTGTCCATGGGATACAATGGATTTCCGAAAGGATGCTCAGATGATGAATTTCCGTGGGCGAGGGAAGGCGAAAATCCGCTGGAGACAAAGTATGTGTATTCCACACACAGTGAATTGAATGCCATATTGAATTACAGCGGCGGAAGCCTGGTCGGAGCCAAGCTGTATGTGTCACTGTTTCCGTGTAATGAGTGCGCAAAAGCGATCATTCAGTCGGGAATTAAAGAGGTCATTTATGATTGTGACAAGTATGCGGACACCCCGAGTGTCATGGCATCCAAACGGATGATGGATGCAGCCGGAGTCCGGTATCATCAGTATCATCGATCAAACCGGGAGATTAAAATAAAATTATAGACTGCGCATAAACTACCTTCTGTGGGAATAAGATATATCAGATGTTTCCACAGGAGGTAGTTTTGTTATGAAAAATAAAGCGGGAGCTGTGATTTTAAACTTTTTTCTGCGGGCAGTGATGGGAATCTGCCTGATATATTTTATCAATCAATACGTCCTGCCGGATCAGGATTCCTGGAAGGTAGGAATCAACGGGCTGTCCTTTTTGACATCCGGAAGCCTTGGTATTCCTGGGGTCTGCATGCTTTATGGAATTCTGGTGTATCAAAGTTTGTAAGGTTTTCACAAAAAACTGCAATTTAGGAAAAGCGTATGGACAAGGCGGGAAACTGCGTTTATAATACATTTCACACAGCAGATCATTCGAGTGCTGTTTTTATCGGACCTGCTTCACAGGTCTTTTGTATCAGGAGATCAGAGGATTCTGATCGTCAGTTATTTTTATTCAGGCTGCGGTTCGCAGCGGTATTTTCATCCAAAAGATTGAATGAATCATACAGAACAGGAGGGATAGGTTGCATCAGAAAAATTTTGTAATCTGTGATCAGGAGGCAGATTATGCGAGAAACCTTATGCAGATGATCGGAGGCAGAAAAGAGCTTGGATTTCAGATGCATATGTTTCAGAAATTGGAACCACTGAAAAAATTCGCAGAACAAAAGCCAATCCAGATCTTGCTGATCGGAGAGGAATATTCGCAGGAAGAAAGACTGGAAATTCCGGCAGCAGAGCGATTTGTACTGGTAAAAGCAGAAGGGAGGTATCTGGCAGACGAAGAAAAGGAGCTTTATAAGTATCAGTCAGTTGATCAGATTCTGACAAAGGTTCTGGAGCTTTCTGTGGACAAGGAACGGGCTGTGGCAAAGACGCTCCGAAAGACAAGGGGAAGTCTGATCGGTGTTTATTCACCCATACACAGGATCGGGAAGACGAAGTATGCGTTGGAACTGGGAAAAGAGCTGGCAGAAAAAGGACCTGTTCTGTATCTGAATCTGGAAGAGTATGCAGGAGGTGAGCATTATTTTTCAAAAGAACAGGAACAGAATCTGGGAGATCTCTTGTATTATTCAAAACAGGAGACCGGAAATCTGGGACTTCGTATCAGCATGATGACAGGCCAGATTGGAAACATGGATTATATACGTCCGATTCCGGTGGTACAGGATCTGCAGGCGGTCACAGCAGAAGAGTGGCTGCAGCTGTTTGAGCAGATTGTGGAAAAAAGTATTTATGAAGTGTTGATCCTGGATTTGGGAGACAGTGTGAACGGACTGTTTTCGATTTTGGAAAAATGTGATTCTGTTCATACGCTTGCGATCGAAGAGCCGGCAGCAAAGGCAAAGCTGCAGCAGTATACGGAGAATCTTTTGCGGACCGGACATGAGAAAATCCTGGAGCATACGGTACAGAAGGTGGTAAGGTCGAGAAACGGCGGTACTGTCATATGAGAAACACAGAGCGATTATATGACCGGGTGATTGAAAAGATGGATATGACCTGCGATATGGAAGACGAGGAACTGCAGGAGCTGATTCATGAAGTGTTGGAGGAGGCTTCAAAAGAAGAGTTTATTCCGCTTCAGGAAAAGATACGGATCAGCAAAGAGTTGTTTAATGCGTTCCGGAAACTGGATATTCTGCAGGACTTGATCGAAGATGATGAGATCACGGAAATCATGATCAATGGGACGGATCATATTTTTCTGGAAAAAGCGGGGCGTATTTTTGAGTCAGATCGCAGATTTGTGTCAGTTGCAAAGCTGGAAGATGTGATTCAGCAGATTGCGGCAGGTGCGAATCGCTATGTCAATGAAGCATCTCCCATCGTAGATGCGAGACTGGAGGACGGTTCCCGTGTAAATGTTGTACTGCGTCCGGTGGCATTAAACGGTCCGATCATGACGATTCGAAAATTTCCAAAAGAGGCCGTTACAATGAAACAGCTGATCGACTGGGGAAGTATCAGTCAGGAAGCGGTAAATTTCTTAAAAATTCTTGTGGAATCAAAATATAACATTTTTGTCAGCGGAGGGACAGGCTCCGGTAAGACAACATTTCTCAATGCGTTATCAGACTATATTCCAAAAGATGAACGAATTATTACAATTGAAGACAATGCGGAGCTCCAGATCAAGGGTGTTTCGAATCTGGTCAGACTGGAAGCGAGAAACGCAAACCTGGAAGGAGAAGGGGCGGTGACGATCCGTGACCTGATCAAGTCAGCACTTCGTATGAGACCGGATCGGATCATTGTGGGGGAAGTCAGAGGTGATGAAACAGTGGACATGATATCTTCAGCAATGCTTAACGGCCATAGTGGTTCAATGTCTACCGGTCATGCCAACAATCCGATGGATATGCTTCACAGATTGGAGACGATGATGCTGATGGGGATTGAATTGCCTCTGATCGCGATTCAGCAGCAGATCGCTTCTGCTCTGGACGTTATCATTCATCTCGGAAGACTCCGGGATAAGAGCAGAAAAGTACTGGAGATTACAGAAGTACTTGGGTATGAGAATGGAAGGATTCAGTTACAGACATTATATAAATTTCAGGAGGAGGGAATGGAAGATGGAAAAATTAAAGGAACTCTTATGAAGGAAAATGAAATCACTCAGAGAGAAAAACTGCTGGCAGCAGGATATTCAGAAACGGGAATACATGGCGGCAGCGGGTAGAGGAATTCTGATCACGGGGATGACGGCCTATCTGTTTTATGATCATTGGACAGCGTGGATCTTGATGGTTCCGATCGCATTGCTCTATGTGAAGAACTGGGAAGAAGAGTGCTGTAAACAGAAGAAAGAGGAATTCAGAGAACAGTTTCGCGAGAGCATACAGACATTGTCCGCAATTTTAAAAGTCGGGTATTCTGTGGAAAATGCAATCCGGGAAACGTGGAAAGAAATCTGCCCCATTTACAAGAAAAAACACGAATTATAAAGGAATATGAAACAATGGTCCATCAGCTGGATCTGAATATGACAGCAGAAGAAGTGATGAAGCAGTTTGCCGATCGTGTGAAAGAGGAAGATGTGGAAAATTTTGTAACGGTATTTGGCGCTGCAAAACGTCTGGGAGGAGACAGTATTGCCATTATTCGGCATGCGGCAGACGCAATCGGAGAAAAAATGGAAGTTGAAAGAGAAATACAGGTGATGCTCACTTCAAAAAAGCTGGAATTTAAGATCATGTGTGTGATTCCGTTTGTAATTATTCTGTATATGAGAAGCGCATTTCCTGAGTTTATGGCAGTGCTTTACGGAAATCTTGCAGGCACTTTGTTTATGACAATCTGCCTGATGGTATATCTGACAGCTTATCAGCTGGGCAAAAAAATGACACAGATCGAGGTGTAAGGGGATGGTATGAAAACAGAAAGAAAAGGATATCAAAAGGCAGTACTGGTGATCGCAGTGTTTACGATTCTGGCGGGAGCCTTATATGCGACTGATAATTTTCGGAAAATTCCACAAAACAAATCCGGAAGCAGTATATTAAAACGGAATGAACACGGACAGGGGGAGAAAAATCAAAAGCTGGTCGCAAAAACAAAAGATCAGAAAGCGAAAATCACTGTGGAAATACAGGAACAGTCGTATACACAGGAAGAATTGCAAAGAGTATTTGACACAGCAGGGAAAAAGCTGGAAACGCTTATACTTGGGGAAAATAAGAGTCTGGATGAAGTGAGGTATGATCTGAATCTTGTAAAAACAGTACCGGATACGGGAATCGAGGTATCCTGGGAGTTAAGTGATTACCAGACAGTAAACATTCTTGGCGAACTGCAGGATAAAAATCTGTCGGAAGAGGGAAGGATCATTGAGTTAAAAGCATTACTCACATACGGAGATGCAAAGGCAGAGCATCAGTTTTCGGCAAGAGTGTTTCCGCCAAAGCTGGATGATTCCGGGCAGTTTCAAAGACAGCTGGAAAAGAAAATGAAGGAAGCAGATGAGACAGACCGTGAATCCGGGTATGTGGTGCTTCCGGATGAAATTGAAGGAAAAACAATATCCTGGCATTATGCAAAAGATATGAGAAGTGTGGGAATCTTTGTACTGGGGATTGTGGCAGCGGCCTGATGCTGGTGCTGGAAAAACAGAATGAAATCCAGAAAAAGAAGGCACGCCGACATCAGCTGGCAATGGATTATCCGGAATTTATCAGTACATTTACATTGTATCTGGGAGCCGGAATGCCTGCACGAAGAGCGTGGTTTCAGATTGCATCGGTTTATCGGCAGCAGGAAAATACGAGATATGTGTATGAGGAGATGGTCTATACCATGCGGGAAATGCAGAGAGGAACTCCGGAGAGTGAATGCTATGAGCATTTTGGAATGCGGTGCGGGCTTCCGGTCTATCGTAAATTTGCGGTGATGCTGTCTCAGAATTTAAGAAAAGGAACAAAGGGACTGGCAGAATTACTTCAGAGAGAAGCAGCAGGAGCGTTTGAAGAGCGAAAAGCAGCAGCCAGAAAACTGGGAGAAGAGACCAGTACAAGACTGCTGGGGCCGATGTTTCTGATGCTGGGAGTGGTGCTGATGATCATTGTTGTACCGGCATTTTTGACGATTCAGATTTAAGAAGAAAGGAAGAGGACGATATGTTGAAAAAATTTACAGAGAGCATGAGAGAACGGGTGCAGATGTTTGTGGCAGAAATGCAGGCAGAAACCGGGCTGTCAGTCGTGGAGATGATATTGATATTGGTCGTAATTTGCACCTGTATATAGAGTATATAGAGGGCGAAAAAAACCTAAAAAATAAACTATATACACGCTATACACAAGAACATGGACAACTTAAACTTTCTAAGAAAGGTAAATGATATGAGAGAAATAGTTTTAATAAAATACTATAACGTATGTTTTTATTTGGCTTTTCAGAGAGGGAAGGACGAGATAAATAAACAATGTTTGGTAAAAAGGATAGAGTCGGGGGCAGCTACGAATATGAAAGAAATAGCCGGATGGTGTGATGCTCATAAGATTCCGTTTGCTACAAAATTCAAATATAGAAAAGATTTCCCTTTAAAAGCAAATATTTGGAATCTATATTCTTATTTTAGATTTTTGTATACAAGAAAAACAGTATTAGAGAAATAATATATCTGCCAGTTTTGAAGGCGGGTAATTGGTAAGTTTGATGAATAGATATTCTCCGTGTAATACGGTATTGTGTGTTATGAAACACAGATTATTCAATATGCGGAGAATAAGGAATGAAAAGCAAACTATTTTTTTCGGAAATATATTCAGGACAAGAGAAGAACTTTCAGAATGATAGCTTTTATGATCTCTCCTCATTTCAATATGAGTCATTAAGACAGGAAATCATTAATTACATTTATTTCCGAGACAGAAATATGTCTATACAGGAAATGGAACGTAAAAAAATCATGATTGAATTTTTCGGGGAATTTTGTTTTTCACATAAGCCTATGATTAATGCATTGGCAGACTATCCTTATACGGAATTACTTCATGATTTTAAAAACTGGTGTACAGAAACACAAATAAGTAAATTGAATTATAGGTATCAAAGAAAAGGATATAAAGACTTGGTGGATTGCAATATAGTACTGGAAAATTTTAAAGATATTGTCAGATATAGCTTCGAACATGATATGCGGGTGGAAATTGAGAAAGCAAGGTGGGACATTCGAAAACTTGAGTTGCCTTATCAGAGTGAAAAGATACCAAAGAATTTTATCGTTAATTTTTCTAAAATCACTCAGTTACAAATACATTGTGCCATGAAGAGAGCAGTCCTTCTCTGGATCAGATACCTGTCATTATCTACGGTGCAACAACGGGTTTGGGCAATGACAAAATTTTCATTATATCTACTTGAATTTTATCCTGATGTTCAAACAATATATCAGCTAGATAGAGATATCATAGAAGAGTATCTTATATATAGACAAACAGAGATCAAAAAGCAAAAAAATCTTACTGAAGAATTGAAAGGTTTAAAAGCAGCATTTGAAGAGTTCTCAAAAATTTATGAAGATAAGCAGTTTACTAGTCTAATGCTCAATACAGATATACCAAGCAGTCCGAAAATTAGTTTTCAGACATATTCGATAAGAGAACAAGAAGCTTGGATGAAGGCAGTCCCTTATATGGAAAAACAGGTGGGAAGAGCATTTTTATTACATACACTTTTAGGAACTAGAATTTCTGAAATATTAACATTACAACAGGATTGCATATCAAAAAAGAAGGGGATTTACTGGATTCGGATTGACAGTACAAAAGGCAGAACTTATTCAAAACCAATCACAAAAGAAATTCAAAGTCTTGTACAAGCATCAATTGAATATACGAAGAAGAAATACGGTGTAGAAGATTATGTCTTTGTAAGCAAGAAAAATCCAGAAAAACCCATGGCATATACAACAATGACTTATCATTTACAAAAAGCAATTCGAGAACTGGACTTAAGAGATGATAAAGGAAGACCATTTACACCTAAGACACATATTTTTAGACACTGCTATGGAGTTAAGCTTACAGAATTACATATACCAGATGAAACAATCGCTGAGTTGTTAGGACATAAGAATACAGATAGTGTGTCGTACTATAGGAAAATCAGTAATAAGGTGATGGCTGAAGAAACCAGAAAGAGCAGACAAAAGAAGGATGATATTTTGAGACACATTATAAATCAATGGGATGGATATGAAGTTGTAGAATAGTTCTCAAAAAGAAAAATAGTAAAGACCGGTCAAGTGAGGCCGGTCTTTTTCATAGATATGGAAAAAAGATACAATAAATTCATGTTGAAAAAGAACGTATGTCTGATAAAATAATAAGAACAGAAAGGGGAATGTAAATGAAGAAGGATGTTTTTCAAGATTGTCCGACATACCAGTCTGATCGTTTTGAGATAAGAAAGATGGAAATGCAAGATGCACATGGATTATTCCAATGTTACAGTAATCCCCAGGCTGCCCGATATTTTAACGGTGACTGCTGTGGGGATGATTTTTATTATACAGACTATGAGAAGTTCTTAGAATGTATGAAATTTTGGGAGAGTAGATATAAAGTAAAAGATTTTGTACGTTTTACTATCGTAGACCAGGAACAGAACAAGATTGCCGGAATGGTAGAGGTCTGTCCGTCCTATAAATATTCTGCAGATGATTCCAAAATAGGAATTCTGAGGATTGATCTACTGCCAGAATATGAAAATGAAAAGATGATTAAGGAATTGCTTACCCTGATCTTAGAGCATATCTATGAGGATTTTGAAGTACAGGCAGTTTTGATGAAAGCACAGGAATATGCAACTGTAAGAAGAAATATATTAAAACAGTTTCATTTTGTGGCAGCAATGGACGAATGTAACATTTCTTTTAGGGATTATTTTATCCGGTTCTGAATGAAAATAACTGAAAAATGCGGATACTAATCTGGAGGAGGTTGGAACATGCAAAAGGATAGAACCTATGTCTGTATTGATCTGAAATCCTTTTATGCATCTGTGGAATGCCGGGAAAGAGGATTAGATCCCATGACTACGAATCTTGTAGTAGCAGATCCAGAAAGGTCAGAGAAAACTATCTGTCTTGCGGTTTCCCCGGCAATGAAAAAACTGGGCGTTCCAGGTCGATGTCGGGTTTTTGAAATACCCAAAGGAATTGAATATATCATGGCTCCACCAAGGATGCAGCTTTATATTGATTATTCGGCAGAGATTTATGCGATTTATCTGAAATACATTTCCAAAGAAGACATCCATGTTTACAGTATCGATGAAGTGTTTATGGATGTAACGGATTATCTGGCAATGTATCAGATGTCTGCAAAGGAACTGAGTGTAAGGATCATGGAAGATATTCTTGAACATACCGGGATTACTGCGACTGCCGGGATTGGAACAAATCTGTATCTGGCCAAAGTTGCATTGGATATCACAGCAAAGCATGTAGAGGATCATATTGGGATATTGGATGAAGAATCCTATTGCAAGACTTTGTGGAATCATAAGCCGCTGACAGATTTTTGGAGAATCGGAAAAGGGATTGCCAACCGGCTGGAACAGTCAGGTATCCGGACAATGGGAGAGATTGCCCATGCAGATGAAGACATGCTTTACCGGATGTTTGGGGTAGATGCGGAATTACTAATCGATCACGCCTGGGGCAGGGAAAGCACTACCATGCAGGATATCAAATCTTACAGACCAAAGACCAATTCCCTTTCCAGCGGGCAGGTATTGGAGTGCGATTATACCTTTGAAAAAGGGAAACTTGTGGTGAAAGAGATGGCTGACCTTCTTTGTCTGGAATTGGTGGAGAAAGGATTGGTCACAGATTCCATTACCCTGCATGTAGGATACAGTAACCGGCTGGAGAAGAAACCTGCACACGGGACCATAGGGTTACGGAATAGTACCAGTTCAGCCAGACAAATTATTGCGGCTACGGAAAAATTATATTGTCAGATTGTAGATCCGTATACTTCCGTCCGGCGAATGACTGTAACCTTTAACCAGGTGTAGATGAGCAGTATCAGCAGTATGACCTGTTCACAGATCCGGCGGAATTAGAACGGGAACATCGGATGCAGGAGGCAATCTTGGATATTAAAGAAAAGTTCGGGAAAAACGCTATCTTGAAAGGGATGGACCTGCAGGCAGGAGCCACTACGATGGAACGGAACCGTCAGATAGGAGGGCATAAAAGTGGAACATAGAGGGCGTATGAACCGAGAAGATCGAGCAAAACAATTTATGCCATTTGCTGCTTTAAAAGGTTATCCAGAAGCGCTTCGAAAAAAAGAGAAAATCGTAGTACCCAAAATAGAACTGCCGGAAGAGTACCAGGAAGAGCTGGATCGGAAACTTCGACAGATTAAGAAAAATGATGTAGTCACGGCAGTGTTTTTCTTCAAAGGAGAATATCTGCAGAAAAAAGGGATGGTGTCCCGAATCGATACATCCGCCAGAGTGATACAGATCGTCAATACGAAAATCTGTATTGATGATTTATATGATATTGACAAAGAAAATGAGATGATGTGAAGCAGCCTAAAATGAGCATGAGCTTGGACAGGCTGTTTTTCTTTTGGAGAAAGGGGGATAGTCTGCTGATAGAAAAGAGAGAACAGGATTTGTTTGAAAGAATGAAAAATTGTATTGGCTGTACCTATATTTCTGACCTACCCAGATACCGATATGAAGTATGGGAGAAGATGAAACGTATATTATTGAATCAATATACGTTAAAACAGCTGGACGATTTTTGCGAGTATGTGTTTGGAATCCGATATTGGATGGTAAAACAAATGCAGGAAAGGGAGAGTACTTTTGAAAAATCAGAATGTAAATAAGCTGGATAGTTGCTACAAAAGAGAGCAGATTCTTTGTGTAGTATTGTGAATAGCTTTCTGGCACAAATATGGTATCCTGTTGTGCTGGAAAGGAGGATGTGCCTATGAAACTGTCACCGGAAGAAGCATGGGCAGGGACTTTAGAGTCTATGGTGGATAATCGGGTAGTGTTCTATTTGAAAAGATATAATAGAGATTATCAAGACTATTCCAGGCAAATGAAAGAACTGTGTGAAAAGTATCCAGCTATCATACAACTGATTGATGGAAATAACGGGGTAACCTTAAATGATGAGGAATACCAGGTATTTAAAACCTATAGCGAGCTGTCATCTAACCGGGAAATGCTGGAACGGGCATACTATTATTACTTTGGACAAGCAGATATGTTCCATTACCAAAAGTTATTAAAAGAGATCTCAGAAACGAAGGAAAGGGAACCGGAACAAAGAAAAAAGGAAATTTTGGAATGTATGAGGCAGTTCCGATTGGAAGAAGCAGAAAAGGAGTTCCGCTTTGATCCAAAATATCAAAAAGAAAGGGATGAAGTGTTTCAATATGAACAAGAACTGCGTAGTATGGGGCTTTCAGAAGAAATCATTATAGTCATTGATAATTATCTCTCTGCTCTCAATGCCGAGTGGCTGAGATACGGGGAGTTAGCTTATCAATATGGCATGGAAGATATTTTAGCAATGATAAAAGAATAAGAAGAGTAATGAAGAAATGCCGTCCTTTCGGGGGCGGTGTTTTTGTCTGCAAAAAAGGAGGAATTGCATGATTATTGGAGTAGATCATGGCTATTCTGCCATGAAAACAGCGCATATTTGTTTCCCATCAGGGATTGTAAGATATGAGCATGAACCTTATACCAATCGTGGAGTGTTGAGGATAGGAGGGAAATATTATGTGTGCGGCACAGGGAGACAGCCGCTTTTGCGTACCAAGACGGAGAATGAGCAGTATTATTTATTGACACTCGCAGCTATTGCACAGGAGATCCGCTTCCGGAAGGCTCCCCGAAAAGCGGAGGTGGTGCTGGCCGCTGGCCTCCCGCTTACCAGTTTCGGACGGGAAAAGAAAAACTTTCGGGATTACCTGCTGGAAAGAAAAAATCCGGTAGTGTTTGAATACGAAGGGGAAATCTATGAAATCCGGGTTCTGGATGTCAGACTGTTCCCACAGGGCTATTCTGTCGTAGCAATGCACCCGGAGATCATCCGGGATGAACCTTCTGTTCTTTTAGTAGACATTGGCGGTTGGACTATTGACATCATGCGTCTGGATAATGGTGTCCCAAATGCAGCAACCTGCAGGAGTCTGGAAATGGGAGTCATCCGTTGCCAAGACGAGATTCTGGAACAAGTCCGCAGAGATACGGGGCTGTCGATCACAGAAGTACAGGTGGAACGTGTTCTGAACGGAAAGAGCTGCAGCATATCTGAAGAGGCAAAGAACATCATACTTACTTATGGGAGACAGTATGTGAAGCGGATCGTATCTGCCATCATGGAGGCCGGTTTCGATCTGCAGGCAGTTCCGGCTGTATTTCTGGGAGGGGGAGCAAGACTTTTTGAACGCAACGTAAGCCCCCAGGACCGCCTGTGTCGGCTTATTACCCTGCCAGACGTATGTTTAAACGCTGCGGGATTTGAAAGGCTTGCAGGGCAGATTTTGAAACGATGAAACGTCCGGTATTTTCTTTCCGGCCTAATAGGAAAGACCGAAACCATAGAAAAGCATGGAGCATTCTGGAGAAAGTGCCGGAAGGAGAGAAAAGCCAGTTTCTTGTGGATGCGATTTTATTCTATGACCAGGCAGATGCACTGGAACAGCTGATCCGGAAAAGTGTTCGAGAAGAACTAAAATGTGGCGATATGCGACAAACTGTCGCAACTGCAGAGCCGGAGGAGCTGCCGGATCAGGTATTGGATTTTATCTCAATGCTGCAGGAGGAATAGGAAAAACACATGGGAAGGAGGGATGCCATGAGCAGAATGGTAGTTGTAACGTTACCGGAAGACCAGGTAAACCAGCTGGAATTTCTGGCAAAAGAAGAATCCAACCGGATTGGAAAAGAAGTGACCATGACGGATCTTGCGGAGCGGGCTGTCCGCCAGCAGATCAAGCGGATGAAACAAAGAGATAGAAAAAGATAAGAGCTTGCATAGATAGAGCGCGGCAAAAGAAGGGAGGGATGCCTACTGAGAGCAGGGAAAACTTGAGTATGTAATATGCTTCGTTTGCAGAGCATTTCTTTGTCAGGTATTGTGAATAGCTTTGTGATGACCTTTGGAGTATGTTGGTTGTAACAAAAAGAAAGGAGAGAGACTTCTATGGAAACCAAAAACATCTGTGGCAAGATACCAGTAGAATTACATGAAAAGGTCAGGGAAGAACTGGAAGGAACAGAGATGACAATTCCTCAGTTTTTACAAAAGGTTATCGAAGAGCATTTTATGAAAAAAGGAGTGGAAAAAATGGAAGCAAAAACATTGGCAGTACAAGTATCCGAGGAATTATTCAACCGCTTAAAAGAGAGAGTAGAAAAGGAAAAACGCCAAAGACGCGGGCGTTTCACTCAGAAAGACTATCTGATCGAAATTATTACCCAGGCACTGGATGCAGCGGATGAACTGGAAAAACAAGATGAGGATGAACCGGAACTTCATGTAACACAGCCTGAAGAATTGGAATTAGAGAATGAAGAGCGTCTGCAAGAGGCAGAATCAGAGGAAGAAACAGAATAAATAAGGAAACTGTATAAAAAGTGCGGGTATGCCCGTACTTTTTTTCGTTGAAGGGAGTGGTCAGAAAAAATATTCGATTTTTTGATATGTTCAGCGGTATAGGGGGATTTCGGGAAGGGCTCAACAGGGCTGGTGGTTTTTCCTGTGTTGGACATTGCGAAATCGATAAGTATGCAGACCGAAGTTATCGAGCAATTTTTAACACAGAAGGAGAGTGGTTTTGTAATGACGCAAAAAAAATACGCCCAGAAGAACTACCAGAGTTTGATCTCTTGTGCGGAGGATTTCCGTGCCAGGCTTTTTCAGTTGCTGGAAAAAGACAAGGTTTTGAAGATGCCAGAGGAACTTTATTCTTTGAAATTGCCAGACTGGTTAAAGCAAGACGACCTCCGTATCTTTTACTTGAAAATGTACCCGGATTGTTATCGCATAACAAAGGCGCGACGTTTAACACCATCTTATATACGCTTTATGAACTGGGGTATCATGTGGAATGGCAAGTGCTTAACAGCAAGGATTTCGGAGTCCCTCAGTCCAGAAAAAGAGTGTATCTTATCGGATATCTTGATGAAAGATGTGCCGGAAAAATATTACCTTTCACCGGAGCAAACAAGAAGGCTCTTGTTCAAATCGTCCCAGGCTGCCAAGGGAGCAGAGTTTATTCCAAAGACGGATTAAGCTGTACTATCACTTCCACTGCAGGAGGGATGGGAGGAAAAACAGGGCTTTATGATGTTGGGGTACCCATTAAGGAAAACACCAAAAAAGGTTATAAGATGGCATATGAAGGCGACAGCATTGATCTGGGATATGCCGGGATGAATACCCGACGGGGAAGAGTGGGGCATCAGGTTGCCCATACGCTGACAACGGGCAGTACCCAGGGAACCGTGCATTTTGTAGATCTGGATTCCAGACTGCGTGTAACCGAAGTGGCACGCTGTATCACAACAAGGCAGAATAGCCTTAGTGACAAACATCTGGGGGAACGCTCCGGAGCATTGGAAGAAGAGGGACCAAGAGCTGTTTTGACACCCGAAAGGGAAAACGTCCGTCAACAGGGACGTAGGATGAAAGCACCAGAGGAAGAAATGTTCACTTTAACTGCACAGGACCGGCATGGGGTGTGTTATGAAGGAAGAATCCGGAGACTGACACCACGGGAATGCTTGAGATTACAGGGATATTATGAGGAACAGATCGACAAGATCCTGGAACTTAATTCTGATGCACAGGCATATAAGCAGGCCGGAAACGGGGTAACCGTTAATGTGATCGAAGCCATAGGAAGACGCTTGTTTCAGGTACATTCCGGTATCCATGTTCTGCAGTAAGGTGGTGTCAGGATGGATCTGAAAGAACAATACTTTGGAACCGAAATAGAAATGACGGGGATTACCAGAGAAGAGGCAGCAAACGCAGTAGGAGAATTGTTTGGAACACAGCCATATTATATCGGAACCTACTACAGTACTTGGGGAGTCAGAGATCTGGAAGGAAAAGAGTGGAAGTTTACCTACGATGGGAGCATCCATACACAGCGAAGAAATGGAAACCGTTATGTTTATGCAGATAGTGAGTACAGCACAGAAATGGTCAGTCCAAAACTGGAATATGGCGAAATGGAAAAACTGCAACAGGTTGTCCGCTGTTTAAGAAGCCATGGGGGGAAAGTCAATTCCTCCTGTGGAATGCATGTTCATGTGGATGCCTCCAATCATACACCACGAAGTTTAAAGAATGCTCTCACGATCATGTATTCCAAAGAAGATATTTTATTTAAAGCATTGCAGGTAAACCCCAGCCGGGTGGAACAATGGTGTAAAAAAGTCCGTGAAAATGTGCTGGAAGATATCCGGAAAATGCCTTCCGGGAATATGTCCATGGATAAATTTCGTCAGCTGTGGTATGAGGAAAGAAGAATGGGAGGAAGATCGCATAGTCACTATGATGATACCAGGTACTATGCGCTGAACCTGCATGCTGTGTTTGATAAGGGAACGGTGGAATGGCGGTGTTTTAACAGTACCCTCCATGCAGGAAAAGTACGTGCAAATATCACCCTTGCTTTAGCAATTTCTGCTCAAGCTATCAATCAGAAATGTACCCATATGAGAAAGACGGAGATTTCTGAAAATCCCTGTTTTACTTTTCGGACCTTTCTTCTTCGGCTTGGCCTGATCGGACCAGAATATAAGAATGTGCGGAAACACTTATTGGATCATCTGGAAGGGGACAAAGCATGGAGATATGACAAGAACACCTATGAATGTCTGAAGAGAAAGCAGGAAGAGCGATAAAGGAGGGAAAGTTATCAAAGAACGTTTGTATTTTGCGTATGGAAGTAACATGAATCTGGATCAAATGGAATTTCGATGCCCGAATGCAGAGGTAATAGGAAATGTAGTGGTGAAAGATCACCGCTTGGCATTCCGGGGGAATAGCAGGGGAAATGGAGTAGCCAGTATCCTGCCGGAGCAAGGGGAACAGGTATCGGGTGTGTTATGGAGTATTACAGAAAAATGCGAAAAAAGCCTGGATTACTATGAAGGATATCCATATCTATATGGAAAACAGGATATTCTTGTGCAGTGTGAAGATGGGCAGGAACTTTATGCAGCTGTATATATTATGAATGAACCCTACCAGAGCCAGCCGGCACTTCCGGGCAAATTATATCTGGAAGGGATTCTGGAAGGATGCAGGCAGAATGGATTATCGGAAAATGAGATTCAAAAAGCTGTCCATACGACCAGAAAAGAAATGAAGAAGCAAGAGAAGAAAAAAGAGTCTCATGGTCGGGAAGTGGGACGATAAGGATAAAGGAGAAAGAATGATTATGAAAGGAAAATGGAAAACCAGAGCCATGGCATTTGTCATGGCTTTTAGTATGGGAATGAGTTCGATGATTTCTTCATCCGTTTATGCTGCGGCGGAACAGCCGGAGACAAAAGTAGAAACGGAAACGCAGGTATTTGAGGAACAGACAGAAGAGAAGGTAAGAGCAGAAGATATTGTAAAAGATGTCTCAGATAAAGAGTTCCGGGTAGAAACTTCTATGGAAGGGATTTCTTATGACCCGGAGCGGGAGAGTGTCCTGCTGTCTGAAATCAAAGATCAGGATGGAGGCTCTTTCCAGCCGGAAAACCCAGGTGTTTATTACGCACAGTATCTGGTTACCCCAAAAGATGGAAGTGAGCCATATATGATTGGACGGACCATCACATTGACCGATACGGAAGGGCTGGCACACTCGGAATCCAATGGCGGGGAGAAACAGAAGGAAGATACGTCTTCTGAAGAAGAGTCGGAGCAGCCTCTTCCTGTAGAGATTACCAGTTCCCAGCCGGAAGATACCCCGGATGTCCTTGCAGAACTGGAAAGAGATATTGAAGAGGGAAATGTGATGATGTTTTCTGCTGCAGATGGTATGGGAAAAAGTGAAACAGTCCATCTGAATAAAGGACGGACCATTTACTATCCGGATTATTTAGGTAATTATCTGACATGCTTATTTACGGTGAATGGAAAACTGGCGTACTGTCTGGAATCCCACCGTGCATCACCGCCTACTGGTGACTATGTTGCGGATATTCTGGAAAGTAATAAGAATCTTCAGAAAGTTCTTTATTATGGATATGGTGGAGCTGGAGATATCACAGGCAGTTACCTGTCCGGGAAAAGTGATGACGAAAAGTATGTTTATACCCATCTTGCAGCATCTTATGCCTATTGTGGGGATCTGGCATTTACAGGATGCCCGTATGAAAACCTGGTCAATGCAGGTGTGATTGCTTATATCAATCACTTATTTGGCATGGAAGAGCCGCCAAAAGGTGAGCTGTCTTTTTCCAATGCAAATGTGACTGCAGTAAGAGAAGGTGATATCCAGAAAACACCAGATATTACATTGAACGGTGACCATCGGAATAAGATTACCATTCCTGTTCCACAGGGTGTAACCGGATATAACAAGTCAAAAGGAACAAATGTAAGCGGCGGAAATCTGGAAGTTTATGGGGGAGAAACGTTTTATTTGCAGGCACCTCTTACGGTAACTGGGAAATGGGAAAGCGGGCAGCTTTATGGTTCTGTCCGTGAGAGCTGGAAAACATTGGTTTTAACTTCCACCGGAGGAAACAATCAGGATATCGGAGCATTTATTTCTGAAAAAGCAGCTCCGGTATCTTTTGATATCCAGTGGCTAAATCTTGCCAGAGTTAAGATTCTGAAAAAGGATGCGGAGACAGGGAACCCGTTAGATGGTGCAGTCTATGGCGTTTATAAAAACAGTACCTGTACGGACCAGCTGTTGACCATTGCTATGACAGGTGAAGACGGTATCAGTTACAGTGACTATTTTGATGCAGCATTAGAAACTGTTTATGTAAAAGAGATTACAGCGCCTAATGGATATGCAATCAATAAGACTGTATATCCGGTTCATGTGTCCGCTGGATCAAGTGTAGAGGTAGAAGCAGTAAATACCTCGGTAAAAGGCAAGATTACAGTTAAGAAACAGGACGTGGATACGGGAGATTTCCTTCCGCAGGGAGATGCAAAACTGGACGGTGCTGTTTACGGGCTGTATGCGAAAGAAGATATCCAGAAACCAGATGGAACTGGAGTTTTATACAAAGCAGGAAGCCTGATCCAGGAAAAAACCTTTGGAAAGAGCGGAGAAATCGTATTTGAGAATGTATACCTTGGAGCAATGTATGTGAAAGAAATCGCTGCACCAGAAGGATACCTTCTGGACGAAACGGAATATGATGCAACGCTTATTTATGAAGGACAGGAAAAACCGATTGTAGTAAAGGCGCTGACTGTCAAGGAAAAAGTTAAGAAACAGGCGTTTCAGATCATTAAGATTTCAGAGGATGGAGAGCAGACGGAGACAGATTTAGTGGAGGGAGCAGAATTTACCATATATCTGGTCAGCAATCTCTCCAAAGTAAAAGACGGTACCTTAAAACCGGGAAATGGTTCTGAATTTACCCCGGAAGATTTTATTGGTTATGATTTTACAGACGAAGAAGTGGCAGTCACCTATGAGGATGGGAAAGAAATAGAAGTACCTGTCCTTGTAACAGATAAAAAAGGATATGCCAAGAGCGTGGAACTTCCATATGGACAGTATGTGGTTGCAGAGACCAAAACACCGGAAAATCTGAAACAAGTCCATCCGTTTTTGGTAACTGTAAACGAAGACAGCAGAGATCCGCAGGAATGGAGAGTCTTTGATGACCGCCCATTTGAATTCATGCTGAAGATCATAAAGAAAGATGCGGAAACAGACCATAATGTATTAAATAATTCTGCAACTTATAAGATTTGGGATTTTGAGAAAAAAGCATATGTGGAACAAATGGTATATTATCCAGAGAAAGAGAAAATCTCTGAGTTTTCCACTAATGCAGACGGATATCTGATCCTGCCAGAAGAATTAAAGGCAGGGCATTATCGGATTGAAGAAATCCAGGCACCGGATGGATATGTGAGACAAGGGTATGAGGAAGAACAAACAAAGGCTATTGAAATTGTGATTAATTCTGACACGCCTCATCAGATCGATCCGGATACAGGCGCTTATATTGTGGAAGTCGTACAGTATAATGAGGTGCAGACAGGTCATCTTACTTTGCAAAAAGTAGGAGAACAGCTAAAAACAGTCAAAGATGAGAACCTGCTGGAAAAAGCAAAAAAATTCTTTGTAACATTGAAAGATATGGTTATGGGGGAAGTTTCAGTTGAATCTGGACTGGAAAAGAAGTTTATCTATGAGGAATCCGGTGTGGAAGGAGCTGTTTTTGAACTTCATGCGAAAGAAACCATCTATACGCCAGACGGAGCTGTAGATGAGAATGGAAACCGCATCATCCGTTATGAAAAAGATGCACTTGTGGCAACGCTGACTACAGATGAAGATGGGAAAGCGGAAACAGGAGAGTTGCCATTAGGAAGTTATTATTTAAAAGAAACGACAGCTGGTGACCATTTTGTCTTAAATCCTGAACAGAAGGAGTTCACACTTTCTGCAGAAGATGACACAGTATCCGTTGTTTATGAAGGTGTTACTTATAAGAATGAGCGGCAGAAAATCCAAATTTCTGTGGAGAAGAAAAATTCCGTAACCAAAGAAGCACTGGAAGGTGTGGTGTTTGGTTTGTATGCCGGGGAAGATATCAAAAATATGCAGGGCAAGGTTGTGGTGGAAAAAGATACGCTGCTTGAAACAAAAGCGACAGATCAGGAAGGCAGACTTACCTTTGAAAGTGACCTGTGGCATGGACATTATTATGTAAAAGAAGACCAGCATCTGCCGGGATATCTGCCAAATGATGAAATCTGGGAAATTGATGCAACGTATGAAGACCAGAGTCTTCCGGCTATCCTTCTGGAAAAGGAAGTAGAGAACCAGCCGACAGAAAGCTATTTTACAAAGACAGATATTGTAACCGGTGAACCGGTAGAAGGTGCAAAACTGCAGATTCTGGATGAAGAAGGAACCGTTGTCCGTGAATGGATCACAACCAAGGAAGAACATCTGGAATATGCACTTCCGGCGGGAAACTATATCCTTCATGAAGAACTTCCACCGTTAGAGGATGGATATGTAAGTGCAGAGGATGTGTCTTTTGAGGTTAAAGAAGATGGAACGATCACAAAAGTGGAAATGAAGGATGATTTTTCAAAAGTGGATATCAGCAAAACGGATATTACTGGAGATACCGAGCTTGTAGGTGTGAAACTTCAGGTATTAAACAGCAAAGAAGAAGTGCTGGATGAATGGATTTCCGATGGAACAGAACATCGAATTGAATATCTGCCAGTGGGAGAAGAACTGACGCTTCGTGAAACCCAGACAATTTCTGGATACACGCTGGCGGAGGATGTGAAGTTTACTTTAGAGGATACGGGTGAAGTACAGAAGGTATCCATGAAAAATGAATTTGTCTATGGAAAAATCTTCTTAAGGAAAACAGACCTTCAAAGCGGAGATGCCCTTGCAGGTGCAGAATTTGAAATCCGGAATAAAACGACCAATGAAGTGGCCGGAGTTCTTAAGACAGACCAGAACGGGCAGGCAGAAAGTGAAGAACTGCTGATCGGAAGTTATAACGAGAAAGGAATCAAAGAACTGTTCCAGTATGAAGTCGTGGAGACAAAGGCTCCAGAGGGATACCAGCTGGATTCCAGGCCACATCCGGTTACCTTTGATTTAGAAGGGGAAAAGGATGGAGAGATTTTAGTGGAGCTGGATGTGACCAATCAGAGAATTCCAACAGATGCTCCAAAAACAGGGGATGATACGGTATCACCAATGCTGCTTCTTGGTATTTGTGCGGTTTGTACAGGAATACTGATTGGATGCTTTGTTTATCGCAAGAAAAAGCAGGAAACAGATGAAAAAGAAGAAAACTAAATAATAGTGGTATTTCAAAACAGCCGGGAAATTCCCGGCTGTCCGGGAAAATAGGAAAACCGGCTGGAAAAGAAAGGTGTCCGAGAAGTGTTCGAAATCCATGATCTCTCATCCTCTCTTCCAGCTGGAAGTGTTCAAAACAAGGAGAATTGCAACAGGGTGTTGACGAGCCTTCCTGTGTGTAGTCTGTTCTTACATGCAGGAAAGCGCCAGGATCCTCCTGATGTAGGGTAGAAAAAAGAGATTTAAAGATGGGAATTCTTGTACTGGCGAGGCAGACGGAATATAATGAAATTAACTAGGAAATTCTGTGTGAAAATGCAAGGGGGAATGTTCGTGAAGTCTCTATTTTCTTATGCTGACGCATATATTAAGAACTGTACGTGGAAGGATCTGGCACTCGTTAAGTTCTGCTTATGTGCCATCGGAGTCATGATTGGGTTGAGTGTTCCAAAGGAGAAAAGGAAGATTCCGTTTCTGGGGTCACTTCTCGTTTTTCTGGTGACTTATTTCCCTTTGATGGGGAAATTTATCTGTGTTATAAAAGTAGAACGGAAAAAACAAACAGCATAAATCCAGCCTGTAAAAAGGCAGGGTAAAAAAGAGAAAAATAAACAGCAGGAATGCGGTAAGTATCGTGTTCCTGCTGTTTTTGTCTGAAAGGAGAAAAAAGATATGAAACGATTTTATACAGCGGAATCTGTAACAGAAGGGCATCCGGATAAACTCTGTGATCTGATTGCAGATAGTATCCTGGATGAGTGTTTGAAAGGGGATCCAGAAGCAAGAGTAGCCTGTGAGGTACTTGCAACAAAGGGAACGGTACTTCTGGCCGGGGAAATTACAAGTAAGTATGAGCCGGATGTTTTGGCGGTTGCTGAAGATGTAGTAGAAAAAGTCGGATACCAGGCAGGAGAAATCCTCTTTGATGCCTTGATCCATCAGCAAAGCCCGGATATCGCACAGGGTGTTCAAAACTCCATGGAATCCAGAAAGCAGCATGTAGCTGGCGAAGAATGGAAAATGGGAGCCGGAGATCAGGGAGTCATGACGGGGTATGCATGCAGTGAAACGAAACAATTTCTGCCACTTCCCGTGGTACTGGCACATCGGATTGTCCGGGAATTGTCGGCTTGCAGGATCAGTGAATATATCCGGGGATTACTGCCAGATGGGAAAGCACAGATAACCGTGGAATATGAAGATGGGAACCTGTCCGTTTGGATACGGTCATTGTGTCCTGCCAGCATGCTGAAGAAAAGTCCCAAAAAGATCTGGAACGGGAGATTCGGCAGAAAGTGTTACGCCCGGCACTGCGGCTGCTTCCACCAGATGAGGATACCAGGATTTTGATCAATCCGTCAGGGAAATTTGTGGTGGGCGGTCTGGATGCAGATACGGGGCTGACAGGAAGGAAATTAATGGTGGACTGTTATGGTAGCATAGCGCCACATGGAGGCGGTGCCTTTTCTGGAAAAGACGCAACAAAGGTGGATCGTTCAGGGGCATATATGGCAAGGTATATTGCCAAAAACATGGTGGCTGCCGGATTGGCTGAAAAGTGTTTGGTTTCGCTTGCTTATGCAATTGGTGTGGCAGAACCTGTGATGGTGCAGGTAGATACTTTTGGTACTGGAATTGTGTGTGCGGATGACTGTCTGGCTGCAGCCATTCCGCTGGTGTTTGGTTTGACGCCAAAACAGATCATAGACCATTTCAAGCTGCAACGTCCAATCTATAGCCAAACAGCGGTGTTTGGACATTTTGGAAGAAAGGAGTTTCCGTGGGAACGTACCGATAAGGTAGAAGCACTACGGTCAGCACTATTGTAATGCCGTGGTATGAAAAAGAAGATTTGGAAAAGGCCAGGGAAATGACAGCGATTGAATACTTAAAACGATATGAACCACAGCGGCTGAAACCATGCAGAGGGCTTCGACATGAATATGAGCTGACCGATCATGATAGCTTCAAGATCAATGAGATCACCAGCCAGTGGCATTGGAAATCCAGGGATATCGGAGGAATCAGTGCATTGAATTTCCTGGTTCATGTGAATGGGATGTCTTTTCTGGATGCAGTTGGTTTTTTGCTGGAGCAGAACCCATCTTATATACCGCCTAACATACAGGAACGTGAAATGGCAAAGAAGCCATTTGCTCTTCCAGAACGTGCGAAGGATGTGAACCGTATCTGGAATTATCTGAAACACAGGGGAATCAGCAGGGAAACTTTTGTGTACTGTGTGAACCAAGGGATTCTCTATGAAAGCCTGCCATATCATAATGTTGTTTTTGTTGGCAGGGATGAAAAAGGACAAGCCCGGTATGCTTTCCTGCGGGGAATCTATGACCGGGGGAAACCCTTTAAGATGGAACAGTCAGGAAGTGATAAAGCATATAGTTTTTGTGTTCCACCAAGTGGGAAGTGTTGCAGAGTGGCGGTATATGAAGCGGCAATCGAAACCTTAGCACACATGACGCTGGAGGGAAATCGTACAGATAAATATCGCTTGTCCGTTGGGGGGATTTATGCTCCAAAAGATGGCAGGCGAAAAAAAGAGGAAAAACCGCCACTGGCATTGGAACATTTTCTGGAGAACCATCCGGAGGTTACGCAGATTGAAATCTGTACCAATAATGACGGACCAGGCAGATATGCGTGTGAAACTATGAAAAGAACATATCGGGATAGATATGAGATTTTGATAAACTTACCGGAGCGTGAAGGGGCAGACTATGCAGACCTGTCAAAGGAAGCATGGGAAAAGAAAGAAAAAATCGAATGGAAAGGTAGGAGTCTCTATGGAACGAAAACTATATTTATTATCACCATTACAGGCAGAATTTTATGAAAACGAGAGTGACCGGATGTACCCGGATGACGTGATGGATGGCCGTGCACTGGCAGTATATGGAGCAGACATTCTACAGAAGATGCAGGAGAGAGCGGATCATGTAGGAGAAGATCTGATGGAATATTACGATGAAAAGGATTCCGTCAAAGAAAAAGTTACAAATCTGGAGTTGTCGCTTGTCTTAAAGGATGGAGAACTTATGGGATGTGCGGAAGTTACCATCCAAGCGCCCTTAGATCGATGGGAAATGAATCGACTGGAAACTTATCTGACTGGGCAATATTCCGATGGCTGGGGAGAAGGATTTGAACAACAGGATATTCCGGTAGAAGATGGTGTTTTAAATGTTCATTTCTGGAATAGTGACTATTTCCGGATGGATATTCTGCACAAGATTCCGGAGCAGATAAAACCGGAATGTGCAATAAAACCAAAGTTAAAACTGCTTGGGCATAATGGAAATGTTTTTTCTATTTTAGGTGATGCCAGCAAGCTTTTAATACAGAATGGACAGCCAGAAGCCGCAAAAGAGATGTTTGACAGAGTCACGTCTTCCAAAAGTTATGAGCAGGCACTTGCGATCATCAGCGAATACGTGGAAACGGAACTGAGCAGAAATATGGATCAACCAAAGCCGGAGAAACAAGGAAAAAAGAAAACAGAAAGGGAAAGGTAAACCTATGGAATATGCTGTATTTAAACAACAGATCATGGAACAGGCAAAAAGGATTCTGCCACAAGAAGAAGGTTATGTAATCACTATTGTGGATCAAACAGAGTACGGGCTTGGCGAGATGTTGATCATCAATAAGTCTGACAAGGAAGTTGTACCAGGTATCTCTATGGAGGAGATGTATCAGGATTTTTCACAGAACAAAAAAAGTATAGAAGAAGTTATAGAAACTATACAAGATACAGTAAATACTGCATTTATGATGATCCCAGAGATAGATGGTACGCAAGGAATTGATTTCAGAGATTATGATTGCATAAAAGATCTGCTGGTGGTAGAACTGGAACGTTCTGAGTTCAACGGAGAACATTTATCTCATGGAATTTTCGAAAAGCAGCCTATTGGGGCATTGGTTCTGTATCTTAGATTGGAACAGAAGAACCAGTTGGTTATGGCAAGACTGGGAAGGGATGTATTGGAAGTTTGTGGCGTGAGTCAAAGCACCATGATGAAGCAGGCCATGGAAAATACGATAAAAATAAATCCTCCTGTGGTGATGCCAGTAGATACGAATGGCAGATTCCCTTACTTTATCCTTTCAAACAGAGAAGGGAGAAATGGAGCGACTGCCATCACATATCCGGGAATGTTAGAACAATTAAGGAAAATGGCAGGTATGGATTTTTATGTGATCCCAGCCAATATCCATGAAGTTTTGATTGTAGGAAAAACCGAGAATGCGCCGATAAAATATCTTAGAGAGGCGTTGAAACAAAGGAACCGTGAAATGGGTATCCAGCAGATGTTAAGTGATCATGTTTATGAGTACAGTGGAAGAGATAAAAAATTGAAACGTTGTCTCGATGAAAAGAAAAAAAATCGGGAGCGATAAGAGAAAAGTAAACTCGAAAAAGCGGTTAATTCGTTGAAGAGAAAGGATGATGCCTATGGAACATACCCTGCAGTTAGGGGAAATATTGAAAGATGGAATGTATCCTGTGGAGTCTGAAGGAGGAGACAACTGGAGGATCTTACACGGAGATACACTGAAATTAGTAAAAGCGTTTCAACCGGGAACTTTTGATGCAGTGATCACAGATCCACCCTACGCATCGGGCGGTACAAAGCAGAATGAAAGGAACCGTACAACTAATCAGAAATACAGCAGCATGTCACCGGAAAAAGCCCTGCCAGATTTTGATGGCGACCAGAAAGATCAGCGTTCCTGGACCCATTGGATGGCAGAGTGGCTGTATGATGTGAGAAAAGCATGTAAAAGTGGTGCTCCGATCTGCCTTTTTATTGATTGGAGACAGTATCCATCGATGACGGATGCTCTTCAATGGGCGGGATGGATCTGGAGAGGAACAGCGGTCTGGGATAAGACAAACAGCCGGCCACAGAAGGGAAGGTTCCGCCAGCAGACAGAGTTTATCATATGGGGAAGTAACGGACCCATGCCGATCAGCCGTCCGGTTTCCTGTCTTCCAGGTGTGTTCCGATATGGGAATTCCCAGAACCGGGTGCATGTGACAGAGAAACCGCTGCAGTTGATGAAGGACGTGGTGCAGATATGTGAGCCAGGCGGAAGAATCTTAGATCCTTTTGCCGGAGCAGGTACTACGGTTCTTGCAGCTGCCCAGCAAGGATACCAGGCGGTGGGAATTGAAGTGACAGATGCCTATTTCCAATTGGGAACGGAAAGAGTGAGAGAAGCATTGAAAGAAGAAGTGGATGTCCAATAGGATGTCCGTTTTTTTCGTGATAGAAACTTAGGGCATCCATAAGGATGCCTGCCGAAAGGAGATGAGATATGGATCGAGCGTTTGCGTATGTGAGCTGCTCCGAAGAGGACAGCAGAGTAAAGGTGCAGAAATACTGCAGAAAGATTTATGAACTGGGGTATATTCCAATCTGTCCCAGATTTGGATTTGTACCATTTTTGGATGAGAGTAATGCAGAAGACCAGCAGGGGCTTGCGCAGATGTCCATGCTTCTTTTAAAACGATGCCGCATGGTAGTAGTCTGTGGAAGTAAAGTAACAGAAAACATGAATACAGAGATCAGTACAGCGGATCGACTGCATATTATCTGTACGACTTTAGAAGGACTGATTCAGATCAAAGAAACAAAATAAGGGAAAAGGGGGAAAGGAAACAGACTTGCGGTGCGACTCGTTTTGCAAGCATAGCGTTTGGATATCCAACGCCCTTTGGGGAGAACCCCAATCCCCCGTGACAGAGCATGAGAGGAGATCAAATATGTGGAATTTTATCATAGGTGCAATGTTTGGCGGTATGTGTGGAGTTGGAATTGTGTGCCTTACGGTGATAGGAAAACAAGCAGATGAGGATATGGAACATATTGAAAAGAAGAAAGAAACATCAGCATTAGAGGGGAAGGTGTCTGAATGAGGAAACGCAATCATGTGATTCCTATAAGGCTGAATACAAAAGAAATGAAACATCTGGAGACACAGGTTGCAGTCAGTGGGCTAAACAGGGAAGAATATCTCCGTACCTTGATCTTAGGGGCGGAAGTGCGTGCAAAGCCTTGTACCCATCATGCAGATTTGCTGCGGAAAGTTGCAGGATTGTGTAATAATGCGAATCAGCTGGCACACGTTGCCAATGCAACAGGAACTGCCAGTCAGGAGAGTGTCAACGAAATGCTGAGGATATCCAGAAAAGTCTGGGAAGAAGTAAGGGAAATGTGGTGATGGCTTATTGCATATACAAGTATTATTCCCGTTCACCGCCTGGACCGTTCTGTAGACTATATCCGGGATAAAGAAAAGACTCAAAAGAAAGGGAATACGGCCGGTTCTCTGGAAGAAGCAATCGATTATGCATTGAACCGGGATAAAACGGAGCAAGTGTTTTTTGAAGATGCCATTGGCTGTACCATAGATCAGGCATATCAGGATATGGTTGCTACGAAAAAAAGATTTCATAAAACAGACAAGGTGCAGGGATTCCATCTGGTACAAAGTTTCGCAGAGGGAGAGGTTAGTCCGGAACTGGCACATTTGATAGGAGTGGAACTGGCAGAGCGTCTGCTGAGAGGACAGTTTGAAGTGGTTATCACCACTCACTTAAATACCAGTCATTTCCATAACCATCTGGTCTGGAATTCCGTGTCTATGGAAGATGGGCATAAGTATCATAGCAATGAACAAAGTTATTATATGGAGGTTCGAAAGATTTCCGATGAACTTTGCCGAAAATATGGGTTGTCCGTAATCCAGACAAATCAGAAAAAAGGGATACATTATGCACAATGGAAAGCGGAGAAAGAGGGAAAACCAACCTGGCGGACAGCCATCCGTTCGGATATTCGTGAGGCAGTGAAAGCAAGCTACAGCTGGACTCAGTTTATAAAAGAAATGGAAACAAGAGGTTATGTATGGCGGACAGATAGGAAATATCTTGCTCTAAAGGCTCCTGGAATGGAACGCTATGTACGCTTACGATCTTTGGGAAAAGGATATGGAGAGATGGAAATCCGGGAGTGGATCTTAAGACCAAAGATTCGGGAGACAGAAAAAGTATATCTGCAATGGTCAAAACAAAGAAAGAAACGGACCGGACTACAGGCACTGTATTATTCCTATTTGTATCAGATGGGTGTTTTTCAAAAGAAACCCAAGCGCATCCCTTATGAAGTGCGGGAAGATATCCGCAGACTGGATCAGCGGATTGCGCAGATAGAATTTCTTCAGAAACAGGACATTTCCACCATAGAACAGCTGCAGGAATTCCGGCACCCGCTGGAAGAAAAAATGGCACAGTTGCTATTGGAACGCCGGCAACTGTATCGCAGCCAGCCCGGATGTGAACGGATTGGAAAGATTACAGAAGAGATGAAACAGATCCGCAAGGATATTCGGATGTCGCTGCGGATTGAGCAGTATTCCGTAGAAATGGAGCAGCGGATGAAACGGGCAAAGGAGAGGATGGAACAGGCAGAGAAGAATATGCAACGAAGGAAGGGGCAGATAAAGGAATCCTATGTGAAATAAAAAATAGAGGAGGTGAGCGGTATGAATTACGGTGGTGATGCGGCAGATCAGATTGTTCGTTATTCGATGGAAGGGATGGAACATACGCTTCGGATTTCCGGGAGTATCGCGAAAAATCTTGCAGTTTTTATCGTAGCAGTGTTAAAAGACCAGAAGAAGACTTACGGAAAGACACAGATGGTACGTATGATCAAAGAGCGAAGGCCGACCAAATTTTTTACCGTGCCGGATGACCGTATGAAAGAATTTGCCAGAGAAGCAAAAGCAAGAGGTCTTTTATATGTCGTCATTAAGGATAAAAAGAAACCGATCAATAACGAGATTATGGTATTTGCAGAAGACGCTGCCAAAATGAACCGGGTATTGGATCGCATGGATATTGACTATGTAAAAGCAGAATCCGGGAAAGTGGAATTTGATACAGGCAATCCCAAGAAAGAAGCAACAAAGGGAATGGAACTGGAAAGAACCACTAAAGAAGGGCAGGAAAAGAAAGTTCAAACAGTATCTATGCCGGAAGGAACCATTGAATTTGAAATTGATGAATCGGATCAGAAGTTTGATTTCGGGGATATGTTCTTTGAAGAAGGAAATTTTACGCAGGGGAAGGAAGAAAAGCTTCCGTCCGGGACTTCCTCGCCCAGCAGAGATTTTTCTTCCGGTCAGAAAATAGGGAACATGGAGTAAAGCCCTCTGTGCGTGCAGAGATCAAAGAGATAAAAAAAGAGCAGGCACAGAAGAATCGGCAGAAACAAAGCAGACAGCGGCAAAAGACGAAAGGGCGAAAATACAAGAAAAAGGGAAAAGGGAGGTAATGCTATATGGATTTAACAGGTATGATTCAGAATCCTGTGGAAGATCAGAGCTCGGAGCAAAAGTTATCGAAAGAAGAGTATGCAGCTTTAAAGAAACAGGAGAGGGAAGAAACGTGGATGCAGATCGATGGACAGGCACAGTCGGTGTTCAAGGATGGAGCGTCCTTGCAGAAGTTTTTGGATTTTATGGCAGGGCAGTATAATATGCCAAAGGTTCCGAACCTTTTGCTTTTATATTCCCAGAATCCCGAAGTAAAGCTGGTAAAATCTTTTGATGAGTGGAAGCATGACAGACGTTCCTTGAGAACAGGAGTACATGGTTATACTTATATTATTGATACAAAGTATGAGAAGGATGGAGAAATGCGTTCCGGTTATGCGATCAGCAAGGGCTATGATATTACGCAGACCAAAGGAAGGCCGTTAGAGGAACGTCCTCAGAGAGATATCCACACATTATTGGAAGCAGTGTTGAAAAATCAGAATATCCGTCTGCAGATTGCGGATAATCTTCCGGATAAGATTCAGGCACAATATATTCCAAATCAAAGGACGATTTACATACGAAACGGAATGTCAGAGATTACTACTTTTCATGCTATTAACCGAGAACTTGCCTGTGCAGCACTAGACCAGCATGATGGAAACTATGCCAGAAATAGAGTTAATGCACAGGCATTTTGTGCCACATACATATTAGGAAAAAGATATGGTGTGGATGTCTCCGGTTTTGATCTTGAGAAAGTGGCAGGAATTCAGGAGCATGGTCAGAAAGATCCACAGGAGTTAAGGCTATTCTTAAATGATGTCCGGACAGCAGCTTATGGAATCCGTGGTCATATCGAACGGAATTTGCGGGAGCCGGAACAGCAGTTTGTGACAGAGGATACCTTTACAGTAGGAGAAAGCGAGAAAAAATCTCCGGACAAAGGGAAAAAGAGTAAAAATGAACCAGAGCGATAAAGCACAGTAAAAGTTGGATTTGTGATAGCTATTGCGGAACGTGTGTGATATGGTTGGTGTAAGAAAGGCAGGTGTCATATATGACAAAATATTATATCGAAATGAAAGAAACCAGAAGAAATATGATGTCAGATGCATTGCTGAGTCTTTACCGGAAAAAAGGACCTGAATCAGAAGAGGCAAGACAAATGGGTTTAAAACTCTGGGATTTTGATCTGAAAGAAAAGAGGATGGAAATCACTTCTGATGAACAGAGGGTTCTTCGCCATGCCTTAAATGATCTCCGCAATCAGCGTTTAGAGGAAGGAAAATATACTGATGGTGTGGAAGCAGCTATCATGGAGGTTATGAAACCCCATAGGACCAAGCACTTCCCGTGGTAAAAGGAGGGTGATCATTCAGATATTAGATCGAAAACAGGTAGAACGCATACGAAAGATGTATCCAGAAGGAACGCAGATTTGCTTAGATGAGATGGAGGGTGAAAGGAATATGCCCTCTGGATTAAAAGGAAAAGTATGTTACGTAGATGATGCCGGACAGATCCATGTGAACTGGGAGAATGGTAGTTCCCTTGCGGTTTTGCCAGAAGTGGATTCGTTCCATAAAATAGGAGAGCCGCATAAGAGAAAGGAGCATGACATGCAGAGGTAACATTTAGAAAAGCAGACTTGATTGTCTGGGGGATTTTTCTTCCGATTGTCTGGTGGATGGGGGCTTCCCTTGCCTGTGCGATTCAACCAGGGGAAAATATATTTGAAATTTTAGACAGGCTGAGTCAGATTCTTCGCCAGCCTTTTTCTTTGCACTACACCGTATATACGGGAAAGTGTATCTTGATTCTATCATTTGCCTATATCACAGGTATCTGTATCTATTATTCTCAGCAGAAAAATTATAGAAGAGGTGTGGAACACGGTTCCGCCCGTTGGGGAGACGTCCATCAGATTTGTAAGAGATATGCAGACAAGGAGTATACCCATAATCTTCTTTTGACACAAAACTTTCGCATGAGCCAGGAAGTCTATAAGCACCAGAGAAACTTAAATGTCTTGGTGGCGGGTGGCTCAGGAGCCGGAAAAAGTCGTACCTATGCAGTTCCTAATATTCTTCAATGCTCTCAGGCTGAGTCGAAAAAAGGCGGTGGCTGTTCCATTGTAGTAACGGATCCGAAAGGAGAGCTACTCCGGAAGACTGGAGGACTGCTGGAACGGATGGGATATGAGGTACGGGTGTTTGATCTGATCAACCCGGATACATCCTTTTGTTATAATCCATTTTGTTATGTCCATGATGACAAAGATGTGTTAAAACTTATCAACAACCTGATCCGCAATACAACACCAAAAGGTTCACAGGCATCGGATCCATTTTGGGAGAAGAGCGAAACAGCGCTGTTGCAGGCTCTGATGCTGTACCTGTTACATGAAGCACCGCCGGAAGAGCAGAATTTCCCTATGATCATGGAGATGTTAGGTAGTGCCCAGGTTAAGGAAGAAGATGAGGAATATCAGTCACCTCTGGACATTTTGTTTGAAAGGTTAGAAATGAGAAAGCCGGACAGCATTGCGGTGAAACAGTATCAGATTTACAAGCAGGCAGCGGGAAAAACAGCAAAGTCTATCTTGATTTCTGTTGGTGTCCGGTTGGCTGCATTTAATCTGAAAGAGATTGCAAACTTAACCTGTACGGATGAGCTGGATCTGGCAAGTATCGGAGAAAAGAAAGTGGCGTTGTTCTGCTGTATCCCCGATGCCGATACTTCTTTGAACTATCTGGTAGGTATGATTTATAGCAATCTGTTCCAGACACTGTATTATGTAGCAGACCGAAAATATGGAGGGAGATTGCCGGTACCCGTCCACTGTATCATGGATGAGTGGCCGAATGTAGCCTTGCCGGATGATTTTGATAAGATCCTTGCTACCATGCGGTCACGCGCAATTTCCTGCAGTATCATCATCCAGAATATGGCACAAATGAAAGCCCTGTTTAAGGACTCATGGGAAAGCTTGGTAGGTAATTGCGATGAATTTTTATATCTGGGAGGCAACGAAAAAGAGGGACATAAATATATTTCGGAACTGTTGGGAAAAGAAACTTTAGATACGAATACTTATGGACAGACAAAAGGACGAAACGGAAGTTATTCTACGAACTATCAGCAGACAGGGCGGGAACTCTTTACACCGGATGAGATCCGCTTACTGGATAACCGGAAAGCAATCCTGTTTGTCCGAGGGGAACGTCCCATGCTGGATGACAAATATAATTTAAAGAAACATCCAAATGTGAAATGGACAGAGGATGGCGGTGCGCCTCCGTATGACTATGCGAAAGCTCCGAGGTCACATGATGATTTGAATATTGATATTGAACGCTTAGATGATTATGAGCTGCTCTGTGAAGAGGACATCCTCGGCAAAGAGCAGCCTTTTTAGATGGGAGGAATGTGTATCGTGCATATGATGCAGAAATTGTTTAAGAAAAAGAATCCGAAGACGAAGCCTTTGCGAATGAGTGGTGTACAAAAACGATTTTTTGTCAGCTATGCAGTAATCGTATTCGCCATGATGTGGTGTACAACCCCTGTTCTGGCTGCAGGAGATCCATTAGCAGTGGTGAATAACTTGTCTGATTTTATTTTTTCCTTGATCCGGGCGATTGGCTTGATCTTGTTAGGATTTGGTGTGGTGCAGATCGGCTTGTCTTTAAAATCGCATGATCCAAGCCAGAGGGCAAATGGATTTTTGACTTTAGCAGGCGGCGTCATCATTACCTTTGCAAAAGAGATTTTGGATTTGATCATGGTGTAATCTGATATCAGCAGTACAGCGGGAGAGCAGACACTGTGCTGTTCTCCCTGTCTGTAAATGGAAACAACAGGGAGGTGAAATGCTACTTGGAAAGTGATAACTGGATCGTTCAAAATCTAAACAATGCGTTAGAAACATGGAATTCTAAGCTGTCAGAAATCTGGCAGCTTTTAACGCAAAGCCCGGAAACCTTTAAAGGCGGAGATATCTGGAGTGTGATGCTGACCATTCATGATGCTCTAAAAGGAATCGGGTATGGACTTTTAGTACTTTTTTTGCGATCAGTGTAGTGAAAACCTGTAGCAGCTATCTGGACGTAAAAAAGCCAGAGCATGCGGTGAAATTGTTTATTCGATTTGCACTGGCAAAAGGGGCAGTAGGGTATGGGCTGGAATTGATGATGGCACTTTTTTCTGTCATACAGGGAATGGTATCTACAATCATGCAAAATTCAGGATTTGGTGGGGATTCAGATGTAATCGAACTTCCGGCTGAAATGGTGGAGAAGATTGAAAGTGTAGGATTATTAGATTCTATTCCTCTTTGGATTGTTACACTGCTTGGCAGCCTGTTTATTACAGTCTTGTCATTTATTATGATCTTGACCGTGTATGGAAGGATGTTCAAGCTGTATATGTACACAGCCATAGCACCCATTCCCATTGCGACTTTTGCGGGAGAGCCTACACAGAACATAGGGAAGAACTTTGTCCGTTCCTATGCAGGGGTTTGTATGGAAGGAGCAATCATTGCACTTGCCTGCATTATTTTTTCTGTATTTGCTGCCAGTCCGCCGGCAATCGCAGACAGCAGTTTATCTGCGGTGAATATTGTATGGAATTATGTGGCAGAGCTGATCTTTAACCTATTAGTATTGGTAGGGGCAATTAAGGCAGCGGACCGGATTGTAAAAGAAATCATGGGGTTATAAGTAAGGAGGCAGGAGTATGAAAGAACAACCAATTTTAGGATATGATTGGGAAATGGGACATGAAGAAATCAAACTGGAGATAGGCACTTACTATACAGGAAAAGGTCTGTATATTGGAATGCTGGCAAAGGAAGATGGTGTATGGGAATCTTTTAGTGATCTGACGGTAAATTTACCGTTTGAGAGATCGGATGTTCATGAGGCCTTTATCCAGGACTTTGGGAGTAAGGAAAAATTGAAATTTATTCAAGAACATAAGTTGGGTAAAATTCTTCCAGAGCGAGGACATTCTGGATTCTGTACCTATGCAAAAGTGGCATTTGATCTTAAGCGGCTGGAGGAATTAGATCCAGAAGGAATGAAACGTTTTTATAAGGATCATCCAGAACTTGAAGAACAGAGCCAAGTGCCGAAAAAGAAAAAACGAAATCAAATGGAACGGTAAAATGTGGGAATACAAAAGGAAAGGAGTTATGACAGAAAAGGCCGTCCCCTGGCTTATTTTCTGTTATTTGTATTGACAAAATGGAAGTAAAAATGAACAAAGAGATCCAGGAATTTCAGGAGTCCTTTTTCTTTGGACTGAGCATGCGGCAGTGTTTCTTTTCTGTATTGGCGATTGCTGCTGCAGTAGGTGTTTATCTAGGGACAAAAGATACCTGTGGAACGGAGATTGCCGGATGGCTGAGTGTTTTTGCTGCAGCCCCTTTTGCGGGATGTGGTTTTTTCCGCTATCACCAGATGACACTGGAAAAGTTCGTATGGGTGTGGTTAAAATCAGAGATCTTATGCCCCAAAAAGCTGGTGTTTCAATCGGAGAATCTCTATCTGAAATGTCTGGAAGAGACAATAGAAATCGGAACACGTTCCTGCAGAAATGGCACGGAGCTGGTAGAACGAAAGAGAAGCAAAAATAGAAAAAAGAAAGGAAGGGGGGATGCGGTTGATTAAAACGCTGCATCGTACATTAAAACTAGAAAAAGAGAAATTTATGATTCCGAAGTCTGTACAGCAGGCAATCCCGATACAGCGGATCTGGCCGGATGGCATCTTTCAGTCCGGCAGGCTGTTTTCAAAATCGTTCCGTTTTACGGATATCAATTATTCCATTGCAAGCAAAGAGGATAAGACAGAAATGTTTCTGGATTATTCCGAGCTTTTAAATGCATTGGACTCCGGCGCATCCGCCAAACTTACCATTAATAACCGCCGCATCAATAAGGCAGAATTTGAACAATCCATTCTGATCCCTATGAAAGAGGACGGATTGGATGAATACCGAAAAGAATACAACGAAATGTTGTTATCCAAGATCAGTGATACCAATAACAGTATTCTTCGGGAACGTTATCTGACGATCAGTGTCCATAAGAAGAACATTGATGAGGCAAGGACCTATTTCGCACGTGTTGGAACGGATATCACCACACATCTGGCGAAGTTATCTTCCATTGGGGAAGAACTGGATGCTGGAGAGCGTCTGAAGATTTTCCGTGATTTCTTTAAAGAAGACGTTTCTGCGACAGCAGAGTTTGATTTTAAGGAAGCTGTAAAAAGAGGACATGATTTTAAAGACTGGTTTGCACCAGATTCTATGGAGTTCTTGCAGGATCATTTTAAGATTGATGGGCGATATGGGCGTGTTTTATATATGCAGGATTATGCAACTTACGTCCGGGACAGCATGGTATCGGAACTCTGTGATCTGAGCAGAAACTTAATGCTGTCAATTGATATCCTGCCAGTCCCTACGGATGAAGCAGTCCGTGAGATACAAAACAAACTGCTTGGTGTAGAAACGAACGTGACCAACTGGCAGAGAAGGCAGAACGAAAACAATAACTTTTCTGCAACCATTCCGTATGAGATGGAGTTGCAGAGAACCGAAACAAAGGAGATGTTAAATGATCTGACCACCAGAGACCAGAGAATGATGTTCGGGGTGTTGACCATTGTGCATATGGCAGACAGTTATAAGGAGTTGAACTCAGATACGGAAACCTTGAAATCCATTGCGAGGAAAAATCTGTGTCAGCTGTCCACTCTGCGGTGGCAGCAAATGGACGGTCTGCATACGGCGCTGCCTTTTGGACCACGAAAGATCAACGCTCTGCGTACCCTGACCACAGAGTCCACAGCTGTGCTGATCCCTTTCCATACCCAGGAGATTATGCAGGAAGGCGGGATTTATTACGGGCAGAATGCGGTCAGCAAAAATATGATCGTTGTGGACCGGAAGAAACTGCTGAATGGCAACAGTTTTCGCTTAGGAGTCAGTGGATCCGGAAAAAGTTTTTCTGCCAAAGAAGAGATTGTTGCATTAGCACTTGCCACGGAGGATGACATCCTAATTCTAGATCCGGAATCCGAATTTGGAAACCTGACAGTAGCATTAGGGGGAGAAGTTGTAAAAGTATCAGCAACTTCTGGAATGCATCTGAATGCTATGGATATGGACAGCAGCTATGGGGATGATACCAATCCACTAATTGAAAAATCAGAATTTCTGTTGTCTGTTTTTGAACAGCTGATAGGGGCAGGCAATCTGGGCGCAAAGGATAAATCCATCATTGACCGCTGTACAGCTGATACTTATCGTGATTATATCCGCAGCGGTTATACCAAGGAAGTGCCGACTTTAAAGGACTTATACCGACAGCTGATGCTGCAGGAAGAGCCAGAAGCAAGAGCTCTTGCCTTATCAGCAGAATTATTTACCAGTGGAAGTCTGAACACGTTTGCGCATAAAACAAATGTGGATACGAAGAACCGTATCATGGATTATGATATCCGGGAACTGGGTTCCCAGCTCATGCCTCTTGGCATGCTGGTAACACTGGATGCCATTTTCAACCGTGTGATCCAGAACTGGAAAAAAGGAAAACGGACCTGGATCTTTTGTGATGAGTTTTATCTGTTATTCCGCTATCCATACAGTGCGGAATTTTTTTATAAGTTATGGAAGCGTATCCGAAAGTATAATGGGTTCGTGAATGCCATGAGCCAGAATGTAGATGAGGTTCTACGTTCCGATACGGCAAGACTTATGCTCGCAAACAGTGAGTTTTTAGTTATGCTGAACCAGGCAAGTACGGACCGGGAAGAATTGGCAAGACTTTTGAACATTTCCGACAACCAGTTAGGATATATCACAAATGTGAAAGCTGGAAGTGGTTTGATACGCTGTTCTGGAAATCTGGTTCCATTTGAAAATACATTCCCAAGGAATACAAAGTTGTACCAACTGATGACAACAAAACCAGGAGAAAGTTTGAAAGCTGTATAGCATAGGTTCGTTCATCAAATGTGTTTTACAGTACGTCATAATTGAATCAAAAAATATGAAAGCCGTTACATGGGGGACTGTGTAACGGTTTTTGATTCATAGAGAAAGGGTGTGTAAATGTGATAAAAGATGTACAGGAAAAGAAAATATCTTTTTATACAGCTGAATGCATGGAATTTGAAACAATGGGAGAAGTGACAGAGTGCGCCACATTAAAAGAAGCCTTTCGGATATACCAGAAAATGGAACAGAAAAGATCCGGTATGGGGGTTGGGATTGGATTTATTTTACATGATCCAGATGTGCCTGAGTACAGTGATATCCACTATCCTTTATATCAAGGAAATGGGGTGGAGCGGGATTTAATTGCACTTGTGGAGGCTTATGAGAAGCACCCACTGGTACAGAAAGCACAAAAAGATATGCAGAAACTGTTAGATAGGAAAAAACAGGTGGAACGATAAAGGAGGAGAATAAGGCAGATATTAAAACAAAAGAGGTAGACCGGACGTTGAAAGTCCGGGAACATGCCAAACAGCTTCCCAAAGAATTGATCAAGGATATTACTTTAAAATCTGCAGAACGTTCCCTGCTATCTACGCATGACGGTTCCCATTTTTCTCCCAAACAGTCTCCGGAACAGTATGCTTCTGACCGGCTGGAAGAAGGAATCAAGTGGTCGGCCAGTAAAGGGGAAACCATCGTTTCTCAAGGCAGTAAAAAAGCGGCAAAAAAAAGGCAGAGAAGACCTGGAGAGTCATCAAAGAACGAAGGAGTAAAAATGCGGATCGTACTGCTGAACAGAGTAGAAACAGTGGAACTCAAGGAAATTCACAAATAGAACGTCAAACTGATATACGAATTAAAACAAAAGAAGCGGTAAACAAAAGAACAGCAGGAGTAGCGAGAGAGAACATTGCAGAGGTAAAAAATGCGACCCCTTTGAGAGATTCTGCAAATCGTATCAAACAAGCACATACAGCGAAAACTTCAAAGGAAGCGTCAAAATTAAAGAAACAGGCAGAACATGCTTACCGTTCTGGAAAAAAATTAGCTGTCCAAGGGAAAAAGGCTGCAACACAATCTGCAAAGGCAGCTAAACGGACAGTATCTGGAATAAAAACAGCGGTTAAAACGGGAGTTACCGCAGTAAAATCATTAGGAACCTTTCTGGTGGCAGGCGGCTGGATTGTTGTGCTGTTGGTAATTGTTCTGGGGGTGATTGGTGGAATTGCAGGAAGCTCCGGGAGTACTAGTGCGGAGCCACTAAGTCAGGAGGTACTGGCTTATACATCTACCATTCAGAGGTATGCTTCACAGTATGGAATTTCGGAATATGTACCTTCAATCCAAGCAATCATGATGCAGGAATCCGGAGGACGTGGAACAGATCCTATGCAGGCAAGTGAATGTCCGTACAATACCCGCTATCCAAATAGTCCAGGGGCGATTCAAGATCCAGAGTATTCCATACAGGTAGGGGTACAATATTATGCAGATTGTGTAAGACAGGCAAGATGTGAAAGTCCATTAGATATCAGCAGGCTACAACTCAGTTGGCAAGGATATAATTACGGAAATGGTTATATTGGATGGGCTTTAGAACATCATGGCGGTTATAGTCTGGAAAATGCATTGCAGTTTAGCCAAGAAAAGGCAGCGGAACTTGGTTGGCCAAGATATGGAGATCCTCAATATGTTCCTCATGTTCAGAGATACTATTCTGGAGGTGGTACCTTGGCGGAATATTTGGAAACGGACAGATTGTGCAAGTGGCAAAACAGGAAGTTGGGAGTAGTAATGGGGAAAAATACTGGAGATGGTATGGATTTGATTCTTATGTGGAATGGTGTGCCTGCTTTGTCAGTTGGTGTGGGGAACAAGCTGGGTTGATAGAATCTGGTGCAATGCCGAAGTTTTCTTTGTGCGAAAATGGAATTGATTGGTTTAAAAGTCATGGAAAGTGGCAGGAAACAGGCGGCATTCCGAGTGCAGGTTCCTTGGTATTTTTTGATTGGAATGGAGATGGCATATCGGATCATGTGGGAATCGTGGAAAAATATGAAGGTGGAATCATTTATACAGTAGAAGGAAATACAGGTACTAACATTGGTGGTAATAATGTCCGAGGGGTTTGGAAACATTCATATTCTGTTGGAAGTGCAACTATTCTTGGATATGGGATTATTTAAATAAAGAGAATAAGAAGTGCTATTTTATACAGGCACTTAATAAACATAATAAAAGGAAACAGGCAGACTTGTGGAGTATAATATTTCACAAGTCTGTTGTTAAAGTAGTGTTTTTATAAATTTTTTTAAAAATCTTTAAATGGAGATTGTTTTGACTGATATCTTTTCCTTTACGCAATTATTTGTGTCATAAGGAAAAATTTAGTGATTAAAAAATTGTAGACAGGGAAATTAAAAGGCGTATAAATTGACTATAGATTTTTACTTAAAATATATAGAACTTTAAATTTTTGTATTCAGAATATCTAAATTTTGAATTTATACTAATAATCTTGACTTTATAGTTATATACATATAATATTATATATTGTCTTACAAATGTAATATTAAGGAGAAAGAAAAAATGCAGAAAAAGTGGAAGATAATGATTATACTTCTCACAATATTGATTATATTATATGCTTTGACCAGTTGCAAAGAAAAGATACAAGAAAAAAAAGGTAATGAAGACAATTGGAAAGTATATCAACAGTTAGAAGAAAAAGAAGAACAGAATATCCAAAATCCATTTATTAGAGAAGAAACGAAATGTATTTTAACAGAAAAAGAGAAGCAAGAACTTCGAAATCAATTATTAAAAATAGTAACTCAATGTAAGGATATTTATCATCCAATTATTGATCAAACAACAGGATATCAGAGTATTTCAAGAGAGGAAGTAAAAAAGATAAAAAAGCGTTTTGGCGAAAATGGTTTGGTATGTGTGGCTGAAAATATGAATATGGAAAATTATGAAAAAGTGGAAGAATTTTATCTGGATTATTTAGAGGATAGAGAAACAGATGTTACAATATATGAGGTAAATAATGATGGTTCTTTTTGTTCTGAAACTTTTATATATCGAAATAAAGTGTTGCAAACTTTTACAATGACTCTTACTTGGGAAAAAGGAGAACAAGCTGAAATATCAAACGGAACAGCGAACAATATTGCTGAAATAAAATACACATCAAAAGGATATCTAATCTATTCATATGAGTATATTGTTGCACATGCAGCACTAAAAGAATATTATCGTGTAAAACCGTTATCGGACACATTGCGAATATTAACTGATCAATATGTTTCTGTATTTAACTATTTGAACTATAATTTTCTTACTCAAAATTGGGACGAAAGTAATGTAGAAACGATATTATTACCTAGATTGTTTGAGGATTTATATCAGGTACATACAGGTGAACAATTAAAGAAAGATTCAGGGAGAATTTCAGCAGAAATATATGAAAATGTTATGATAGCTTGTTTACCTGTTACAATAGAAGAATTGCGAAAGCATTGTGGATATGATATGGAAAGTAATACCTATGATAGTGGAACCTTTTTTTATCGAGGAACATCCCCTTTTGGTGAAGTAGTAGATTATTTGGATAATAGTGACGGAACACTCACGCTATATGTTGATGCTATATGGCCAGATAGGAATACTGATTGTGCTTTTAAAAATGAAATTGTCATTAAACCGTATGGCGATGGAACTTGTCAATATTTGTCTAATAAAGTACAGAAAATTGAATTAGATATTCCAGTATACGAAGAGTATTGAAAAAGAATTTCAACAAGTTAAATTATATATCTAAGCATTGCACTATAATATTTGAGGGCAGATTCGTATTTTTGCGATTCTGCCCTCAAATATTATAGACATGTTTCGTTTAAAGTTAAGGTATATTTGATGAATTAAAATCAATGCAGGTAATTTGCAAAAGGTCAAATAACATGATCACGTAGAATATGAAATAGAAAAAAATATATTGACATTCCAATCTTACGGATGTAATATTATAAATGTCTTACGCGTGTAAGATTCGTGGTGTTATATATATACTTCTAAATATGACACCTGTAAAAATAAAAAAGATTTATTAGCTATAAGTCTTACACGCGTGGTTTTTGTAAAAGAATATTTAGTTATCAGGTTATAGAAAGAAGATTAAGGTATATATGAGTAAGAGAAGAAAAAAAGTAAAAAAAGAAAAATAGAAAGATAGTTTGGATAATAGAAAGTTTGCTTTTTATAATACTTATCAGTTTGTTAGTCTTATTAAAAATTTTCAATCCGCAAGAGAGGGAGAAAATAGAAGAAAAATCTGAAGAAACAGTAAAACCATTAGTTATTCAGACACAACAGCGGAAACTGGATTTAGATCAGCTACATAGTAGTGCTGGAATTGTAATCAGTCTCGATGACAGTAAAGTTATATTTCAATTTCAACAGGATGAAAAAATATTTCCAGCATCATTAACGAAAATAATGACATGTATTCTAGCAATTGAAAATATAAACAATTTGGAAGCAACTATTACATTAGAGCCAGAAATATTTGATGAACTATATGCCCAAAATGCGTCAATGGCGGGCTTTCTACCTGGTGAAAATGCAAAAATAATTGACATATTGTATGGAAACATTTTGCCTTCAGGGGGAGAGTGTTCAATTGCTTTAGCGGAGTATGTTGCTGGTTCAGAACAAGCATTTGTAGAACTAATGAATGAGAAAGCTAAAGATTTAGGAATGAATAATACACATTTTATGAATGCAACAGGATTACATAATGAATCTCACTATACTACAGTGAAAGATATAGGAATTCTTTTACAGTATGCATTAAAAAATCAAACTTTTAATGATATATTTCAGTCAAAAAGTTATTTTGTTGCGCCGACAGACCAGCATTTAAGTGGTTTTACTTTTTATAGTAGTATGTTTAAACTACGAGATCAATGGGAGTTGGATGAGGGTGAAATTGTGGGGGAAAAACAGGTTATACAGATGAGGCAGGGCTTTGTTTAGCCTCAGAAGCGATTGTTAATGGTCGAAAATATATTGCTATAACAGTAAATGCAGAAGGAAATCATAATACAGAACCATTTCATGTAAATGATGCTTTTTATTTATATAATCAACTACGATCGCAATGATTTTTTAAATTTATAATCATACAAATGCAGGGAGGAAATATTAAAAAGGAGTACTTCAGAGATTATTCTTTGGAAATTCAGAAAATAAATTATGAAGAAATTAAAAATACCAAGAAGTTTAGTCCTATTAATTGTTTTTTTTATAATGTTCTCGATTTTAATAGTACGGTTGTTTCAATTACAGATTGTGAAAGGACAAGAATACGAAAATAATTTTATTTTACAAACGAAAAGAGAAATTGTACTATCTGGAGCAAGAGGAAATATTTATGATCGTAATGGCAAACCACTTGCTACAAATAAGTTAGCTAATTCGGTTACATTCGAAGATCAAGAAACTTATAATTCAGATCGAGAGCGACAGTTGAATTTGAATTCAAAAATTTATCAGATGATTCGTATTATAAAAAGTAAAGGAGATAGCATAGAAACTAGTCTAAAAATTATAATAGATCCAAACGGTAATTTCCAATTTTCTGTAGATGATTTTTGGCTTCAAAGATTTAAAGCAGATGTATATGGAAAAGCGAACATCGACGATATGGAAGCTAAGGAACGAAATTCTACAGCAGATGAAATAGTCTCTTATTTATCAGATAAGTTCTGTGTTTTTGCGCAAGGAGAGAAGAAGTATACAGATAAAGAAAAAAAAGATTATGGATTACCGCAACAGTTTGAAAAAAGTGATCTACTTGATATTTTAAATATACGCTACGCATTATCTTTACAGGCATATCAAAAATATCTTTCAGTAACAGTGGCAAAAGATGTATCAGATGAAACTGTTGCTGCCATTATGGAAAATCAATATGATATTTCAGGAGTTGATATTAAACAGGATACAATACGAGTGTATGAAGGAGGAGAAGCGTGTTCCTCTATATTAGGCCACTTATAAATGATTTTCTACGCAAAATGGCAAAATTTCGGCATCAGGAAAATCAAGATGTAAGCGCCGGAACAAGGATAAGGTTTTTTATCGATAAACCAGCAGCTATGATCTCTTTTCCAAGAGCCGTTATCAAATATTTATAGGATCCTGGGATTTTTTCAATCAGTCCATGGACTTTCAGACGTTTAA
>ENA-OPYY01000058-OPYY01000058.1-human-gut-metagenome-genome-assembly--contig:-NODE-58-length-47461-cov-3.440994_pt1 | contig 47461 bp, 33 predicted proteins | sample MGYA00242472_ERZ504481 | MGnify/ENA primary metagenome ERZ504481 (study PRJEB26092, sample SAMD00036265) | human gut metagenome | host: Homo sapiens | study: EMG produced TPA metagenomics assembly of...
AGCACACTGATGGGTTACGAAGGCAATTACATTGACGGACTGATGAGCCGCAAGGAATCTATCTACTCGCTGCTGCGTGCCAAATACATACTGTACAGCATTGCATTGCTCATTCCTACGATTCTGATGATTCCCGGTATGGTTACCGGGAAGGTATCCGTACTCGGTTGCATCGCATGGCTGATATTCATTCCGGGAGCCGTATACTGCTGTCTGTTCCAACTGGCAGTCTACAACAACAAGACTACCGACCTGAATTCAAAGATGACCAGCCGGCAGAATATAGGCACCGGTCTGCAGAATCTGATTTCAGGAGGTGCTTTCGGCATACCTTTACTGCTGCTTTTTGCACTGAATGCCATCTTTGGCAAAGAGGTCACCCCCTGGATACTTATCGGCATCGGCGTGACATTCATCGCCACTTCCAAATTCTGGCTGATGAATGTATATCACCGGCTCATGAAACGCCGCTACAAGAATATGGAAGGCTTCAGGGACAGTAGACAGAAATAGAAATCATTAAACATCAATCACTAACATGATACGCATCAACAATTTACAAAAGAATTTCGGCACAAAAAAAGCCGTAGATATAGAGAACTACACCATCGGGCAAGGCGATATGCTGGGACTGGTAGGCAACAACGGTGCAGGCAAGACCACCCTCTTCCGTCTGATTCTTGACTTGCTGCAGGCAGACCGGGGCAATGTAACCATCAATGACATTGACGTCAGCAAAAGTGAGGACTGGAAGAACTTCACGGGAGCCTTTATAGACGACGGTTTCCTGATAGACTACCTCACCCCCGAAGAATACTTCTACTTCATCGGTAAGATGTATGGTCTGAAGAAAGAGGAGGTAGACGAACGCCTGCTTCCCTTCGAACGCTTCATGAACGGCGAAGTAATGGGCCAGAAGAAATTCATCCGCAACTATTCTGCCGGAAACAAGCAGAAAATCGGCATCATCTCCGCCATGCTCCACCATCCGCAACTGTTGATTCTGGATGAACCGTTCAACTTCCTTGACCCCAGTTCACAGTCTGTAATCAAACACTTGCTGAAAAGATACAATGAAGAGCACGGAGCCACCGTCATCATTTCCAGCCATAACCTGAATCACACAGTGGACGTTTGTCCACGTATTGCATTGTTAGAAAACGGTGTTATTATCCGCGATATACGAAATGAGAACAACTCTGCCGAGCAGGAATTGGAAGCTTACTTCAACGTCGGTGTGGAGGAAGAAGCCGTGGTAGAAGAAACAGTAGTAGAAGCAGCCGTAGAAGAAATAACGGAAAAAGAAGATAAAACGGTAGAAGAAAAAAATTCGGAAGCATGAAAAAATATCTTTCTTATATAGTAGCTCTTACCATCATATTGATAGGCTTAAGTTCCTGCCATACTTCCGCGCCACGCCTGGACTACAAAGCCCTGGCGCAAGCATCCGTCCGTTTGGGGGTGGATATTGAACTGCAGGACAACCACAAGCTATACATCCATGCCTCCGAATGGATAGGCACCCCCTATCGCGCAGGTGGCGACAGCAAACGTGGAACGGACTGCTCCGGACTGGTATCGCAACTGTATAAGAAAGTTTACCACACCCGTCTGTCGAGAAGCACAGACGGGCAACTGAAAGAGAGCAGCAAAATCTCCCGCCGCAACTTGCGTGAGGGAGATTTGGTGTTCTTCACCAGCCGTGCTTCCCGCAAAAAAGTGGCACACGTAGGTATCTACCTCAAGGACGGCAAATTTATACATGCCAGTACCAGCCAGGGAGTCATAGTCAGCAACCTCCGGGAAAAATATTACACCCAACACTGGCTCTGCGGAGGAAGAATAAAATGATACTAATTTTTTCCCTTCTTGTGATTTTCTTTACTCTTTCCCGACTGATAGTCCAGAAACAATTAAAAGAAGAAAACAATGAAGAAACTTTTAGGCATCCTCGTATTCATCAGCATTGCGCTGAGTGCCAATGCACAACTTTTATGGAAAGTATCCGGTAAAGGATTAGAGAAACCATCCTATATTTTCGGTACTTACCATCTCTCTCCACTCAGCATCAAGGACAGCATCGCCGCCATGCCGCAGGCCATGAACGAAACCACCCAAGTCTACGGTGAGGTCGTGATGAGCGAAATGGCGACTCCCGCCTTCATGCAAAGCATGCAACAGCAGATGATGATGCCCAAAGACACCACGCTGCAAAACCTCTTTACTCCCGAGCAATACGAAGAAGTGGGTAAAGTTGTAAAAGAGAATATGATGGTAGACATCGCCATGCTTGCTCAACTGAAACCGGCTGCCATCAACCAGCAGCTTGTCGTCCTGCTCTACATGAAACATACTCCGGGCTTCAACCCGCAAGAACAGCTCGACACTTACTTCCAGCAGCAGGCCGGACAGCAAGGCAAGAAAGTTGGCGGTCTGGAAACAGCCCAGTCACAAATAGACATTCTGTTCAACAGCCAGACGCTGCAACGCCAGGCAAACCTCCTCTACTGCGCTATCAGTGACATCGAGAAAGGTATCGAGCAAAGCAAGCGCCTGATTGCCGCTTATGAAAAGCAGGATCTGGATGCCATGCTGCAACTGATGGAAGAGCGCGACGGCAATTCATGCGACCCGCTGCCCGGAGAGATGGAAGCCATGCTGGACAACCGCAACAAGGCATGGGTTGAAAAGATGCCTGCTATCATGACAGAAGCCCCTACCCTTTTCGTAGTCGGCGCCGGACACCTGCCCGGAGACAATGGAGTGTTGAACCTTCTGAAGCAACAAGGATACACTATAGAAGCCATGAAATAAATCCTCTAACAATTCTCTCTAACAACTTTTAATGGCAAGCTATACAAAGCGTGACGGTCAAATACCATCACGCTTTGTTTGCATACACACTTTATTGCCCTCATCATACCGTACATCCCGAAAAATATACTACTTTTGCACCAAAGTCTTGGCTGTTATAGTGATAACGGTCATTTTTGACTCGATTCGATAAGAACGCAAGAAGCGAAAGTTATTATCCCTGCTATTCGGAATCTGGAAAATTCTCTTAAACACCGCAGGATAATAGCAACAGTTTCTTCACGTCTATGTTATTATATACTTAGGCGTGGGGGCTGTTGTCTATTAACGGTGTGGGCATTTTCCAGAGCCTCGAATGCAGATAGACAATAACAGTCCTCGCGCTTTTTATATAATAACCTTCGTCAATGGGGACAGACGAAATGAAAGACACCGCGTATGCATCTTACATTATTTGGAGAAGTACAGTTATTTCTGTTAATTGCCGTTACATCTGCAAGCTTTCTATACTGGATAAATCATAAATACAAAAGTCTGAACAGACAGATTATCCGGGCAATAGACATTCCAGTATATCTGCTGAACAGACAAGGTATTGTCGTAAAACTACTTAATACACCTACCGAAAAGGCAAACAGACTTCCGTTCCTGAATCCGGGAGTTCTAAATATCAATAATTTAGTGACAGATGCCGATGAATGCCGGAAATACATGACGTCGCTGTTACGCGTACTGAATACCCGCACTTCGGACAGCCTGACCCTAAAGATAAGAATAGAAAGTGGTGAGAAACTATATATCGCAGTGCGCATGGTCTACCTCAACAGAAATTATGTCATAGCCTTCATACGCGACATTACGGAAGATGAAGTCCAACGCCGGGAAAACGAAAAATACCGTTTCTTCCTTGAAAGTATTCTGGAGAACCTTCCCATCGCCACTACAGTAAAAGATAAAAACGATGAAGGACGTTACCTGATATGGAACAAAAAAGCGGCAGAGATGATGGAAGTCCCCGCTGAGGATATTGTGGGACACTATGAAGAGGAGTTCAAACCCCTAATGCAAGATAATTTCATCCAAGAGACAGACAAAGAAGTTGAAGAGTCGGAAACTCCCCAGTCCTACATCAAACACTTTGTCAATCCCAAAGGCAGAGAGTATATTCTGTCGTTTCACAAAACGCTGGTGTCCTACAACAAAGGGAAAGAGAGGTGGATTGTCAGTTCTGCACTGGACATCACCGAACTGCTGGCAGCCAAAGAGAAAGCAGAAGAAGCCAACCGCCTGAAATCGGCTTTTCTCGCCAACATGAGCCACGAGATACGTACTCCGCTAAACGCCATCGTCGGATTCTCCTCCATACTTTCCGATTATATACAAGACGAAGATACAAAGGAATACATACATATCATCGAAGAAAACACCCAACTGCTGCTGCAACTGATTAATGATATTCTCGACCTGTCACGCATCGAAGCCGGCATTCTCGAATTCACAGAAGGAGATATGGATGTAAACAAGACGCTTGATGAAATGCAGACGATGGCAAAACTGAAACTTCCGTCCGAAGTCAGTATACGTCTCCTGCCCGGTGCGGATTACTGTATTATTCACACAGTCCCCAAACGGGTAAGACAAGTACTGAACAACTATCTGTCAAACGCCCTCAAGCATACGGAAGAAGGTTTCATCGACATTGGTTATCACCTGCCGCAAGAAGACAGGATTCGCTTCTTTGTCCGTGATACCGGTTGCGGCATTCCTCCTGAAAAGCAAAAGGATGTATTCGAACGCTTTGTCAAGCTAAACAGTTTTAAACAAGGCACGGGTCTCGGACTCTCCATCTGCACCATGATTGCCGAGAAAATGAACGGAAAAGTGGGCGTCAGCTCTATTCCGGGGAAAGGTTCCGAATTCTGGTTCGAAATACCCTATCAGCCTGCCGGAAGCCAACCTGCATAGAAAAGCCCGCCACTGACATGAACTCTGTCAACGACGGGCAACCTAAACCATCACCGATGCTATCCTGACTCACAATACCTATCGAAGCCTAAATCGCAGTTTTCCACTCTGCACCAGTTCTTCATGAGTGATACGATATCGGGACAGTTTTTTTCCTCCCAGTTCCATTTCACGGATATAAAGCGACTCTGCCGACGGGCGTTCCGTCTCTATCACCAGTTGGTCGCGTCCCCAATACTTAGGGTCGAGCTTTATGGTCACCTTATCAAATACCGGAGTAGACAGCGTATAAGCCGGTTCTCCGGGACAATCCGGATAAAAGCCCATCATATTGAAGATAGCCCAAGCGGACATCGTTCCGGTATCATCATTGCCGGGAATTCCGTCGGGGGCATTCTTGAAATACTTCTGCAAAAGGCGGTGCAGCTCTTTCTGCGTGCGCCACTCCTCACCCTTGAAATAAGAAAAAAGATGGGCGTATGCAATGTCCGGTTCGTTGGCAGGGTCGTACAGTCCTTCGTCGAACACACGCTGAAGCTTGTCTACGAACGGCTTCTTTCCACCCATGAGCCGGGCAAGCCCTTTCACATCGTGGGGAACATAGAAAGTATAGTTCCAGGCACAACCTTCGTGAAATCCGGGGTTCGGCTCAAAGTTCTCTCCCTGCCTCGGGTCGAAAGGAGCATAGAATTCACCGTTAGGCAGGATAGGACGGAAAGTACCGTACTCCTTACAGTAATAATGCTTGTAGCCCAGCGAACGTTCGTGGAACAGACGGGCATCCTCCTTCTTGCCAAGCGCAGCAGCTATGCGCGACAAGGCATTGTCGGCTATATAGTATTCCAGGGCATGTGAAACGGAATTGTCATACTGCTCCCGCAGGGGCACATATCCCAATGACACGTAGTCGTCATTGTCCGGACGGAGCAGGTTCTCCGCTCCCGGCAGGGTGGCTCCCTTGCGCATGGCCTCGTAGGCCAGTTCTATATCAAAGTCGCGCAGACCTTTCAGCCAGGTGTCGACGATGACGGGAATGGAAGGGTCGCCTTCCATGGTCAGCGTCTCACGTCCGTAGAGTTCCCATTTGGGAAGCCAGCCGTGTTCGCGGTACATGTCGAGCATGGAGCGCACCATCTGCAATTGCCGTTCGGGATATACCAGCGTAAGAAGCTGGTGCACATTGCGGTAAGTGTCCCACAAGGAAAAGACGGTATAACGGTCTCCTTTGGTGGTCAGAATTTTGTCACTCTCCATAGCAGGATATTCCCCGTTCACATCTTGCAGGATATTGGGATGTATCAGCGTATGATAGAGTGCCGTATAAAAGACGGTTTTCTGTTCCTCCGTACCTCCTTCCACAAGGATGCGCGAGAGGTCATCGTTCCAGCGGCGACGGGCTTCCTCCAGCACTTGGCTGAAATTCTTTCCCTGCTGCTCGGTATCCAGATTGAGCCTGGCATTCTCTATACTCACAAAAGAGACTCCCATCTGTACTTCCACTTGCTCGCCCTCTTCGGTATGGAATGTAAGGTAAGCGCCGATGTCATCTCCTGCCAGCTCTTTCCCGTAGCCGGTGTAAAGTTTGTAGCGTCCGTTATCGGGATCCCATTCAGCCTCCACACCGGTCATGGGGCGTTGCTTCTTCCAGTAGCCCGAAGCGGCAGGCTGCTTGTTGACACGCATCACAAAGTAGATGGGGAAAACGGCCTGCGGGTTGTAGCAGAAAGTACCCAGCAGCTTCATACCTTCAAACTCGCACTCACCCGTCCGGCGCAGAAAAGCTCCCGATTCATTAGTCAGGCCTTCGCCCAGGTTCAGCAGCACATGGCTTTGTCCTGCAGGAAAAGTGAAACGCGCCACACCCGTGCGGGGAGTTGCCGTCACTTCCGTCTTCACATTGTAGCGAGTCAGGAAGTTGCTGTAATATCCAGGAGATGCCTGCTCGTCCTTATAGCGGCTTCCATACTCCTTGTAATCCACGGACAGCTCTCCCGTAGTGGGCATCAGCAGCAAAGAGCCCAATTCCGGACAGCCCACACCGCTCAAATTGACATGCGAATATCCGGTGAAGAAACAATTGTGATACTCATAGGGAGTGGACCACCAGCGGGCATCTTTATCGTATTTGTTGTCCTCCGAGCCCATCACGTTGAAGGGCACTACGGACATCATTCCGTTGGGACAGACGGCTCCCGGATTCGTAGTGCCGAAGTTGGTGGTACCAATAAAAGGATTCACATAGTCCGTCGGCTGTTTCTCCGCAGCCATAGATGCCGTGAGCATTCCAAAGGAGATGATACAGAAAGTAATCAGTCGTTTCATAATATAGTAAGGATTTGTTCTTTATTAGTTAGTGAGCACGCTACCCATGCCGGTGTCATTGCATGCACTCTGCAAAGTTACTGCAAACGGTCTGCAGTGACACTGCAAACTACTTTGCAGTAGCGCTGCAACAGCTTTGCAGTGACGCTGCATCAGCTTTGCAGTGGCACTGCAACGGCTTTGCAGTAGCACTGCAAAAAGCATGCAGTATCTTTGCAGTGACATTACACTAAGTATAAGACAGTTACGGCAGACGCTTTTCAGCAATACCAAGCGCCCGCCAACTGCTTGGTGCTTACAAAATACTTGTGCGCTTCGTGAACTCCAGAATCTCGCGGATATAGCCAAAGGCAAGCCCCACTACCGTATCGGCTGCACCGTAGTATACAGCTACACGTTCTCCATCCTGCAATGCTGCGCAAGGGAACACCACATTGGGTACATCGCCTGCCAGTTCGTATGGAGCAGCCGGCGCAAGCAGATACTCACGGGTGCGGTAGAGCAACTTGGCAGGATTGTCCTTATCCAGAATAGCCGCCCCCATGGAGTAACGGAAACCGTTGCAAGTGGTTATCACGCCGTGATAGAACATCAGCCAGCCCTCGTCCGTGAGGAACGGTACCGAACCCGCCCCTATCTTGGTACACTGCCAGGCACTTTCGGGGAAAGGCGTAGGAGCCATTACATGGCGGTGTTCGCCCCAGAACTTCATGTCAGGACTGAAACTGATGTAAATATCTCCGAAAGGCGTATGGCCACTGTCGCTGGGACGGCTCAAGAGTGCATATTTGCCATCGAACTTCTGAGGCAACAACACACCGTTGCGGTTGAAAGGCAAGAAAGCATTCTCGCACTGGAAGAACTCCTTGAAATCGAAAGTATAGCCGATGCCGATGGTGGGGCCGTAGTAGCCGTTGCACCACGTAATCCAGTAGCGGTCCTCAATCCATGTCACGCGCGGATCGTATTTATATTCGGACTCTATCATGTCCGTATTCCCGGCCTTGAACTTGATTGGCTCATGCTCTATTTCCCAGTGGATGCCGTCCTTGCTGAAACCGGCAAAGATATTCATCTGCACCGCCCGGTTGTCACAACGGAACACACCGGCATAACCATCCTTAAACGGAACCACCGCACTGTTGAAAATGCTGTTCGACGACGGAATATGGTAGCGGTCTATTACGGGATTCTCCGAATAACGCCACATTACATCCTTACAGCCTGCCGGCCGTTCTTCCCAAGGCATTGTGATTTTGTTGCTCATAATTGCTCTATATTATTAATTGGTTATTGTTGTTTCTTCTCATCGGCATACGTAAATGGTATGAAGTACGTAATGAGGAACGCCGGAATGGTGGCAAACAGCGTGAAGGTAAAGAACGCCTCGTACCCCAACCAGTCGCTGACAAAACCGCTGATTGTGCCCGGCAACATCACACCCAGATTCATGATGCCCGAAGCAAAGGCATAATGTGCCATCTGGTGCTTTCCCGGCGCCACCTGCTGCATCATGAACAAAGTCAGTCCCACAAAACCAAAACCATAACCGAAGTACTCGAGCACGATGGCACTACCTATCAGCAACCCGCTTTCCGGCTGGTACATGGCAAGCAGGGTATACGCCACAAAAGGCAGATTGAAGATGCAGCACAGAGAGAACAGCGTCCGCCGCAATCCCCGGTGCGAAATGTAATAGCCTGCCAACAGTGACCCCAGCACAAAGGCTGCCGCCCCATAAGTGCCGTAGTACAAACCTATCTGCTGCTCATTCAGTCCCAAGCCACCTGCCGAACGCTCCGCCTTCAAGAAAAGAGGGACAATCTTCATGACAAAACCCTCGGCAAGGCGATAAAGGATAATGAACGCTATATAGTACCAGATGTGCTTCTTCAAGAAGAAATCCTTGATTACCGCCACCAACTGCTCCCACGTCTCTCTTGCCGACTTGGCGCCGGATGCGGCAGCACCGCCCGATGGCAGCATGCGCATGTGGTAGAAGCCAAGCAGCAGCATCACCGCCGCCAATATCAGCATCACCGTCATCCATGCATGCCGGGTAGCCTCGTGGCGGACTGCCTCTGTGGCACCCTCCACCCCACCGAAACCTACCAGCAAGGCACCTGCCAGCCAGACCAACCCGCCGGACGCCACAATCTTCGCTATATTGTAGAAGGCTCCCTGCCAACCGATATACTTGGCCTGGTCCTGCTTGTTCAGTTCCGACATGTAGACACCATCCGTAGCCACATCGTGCGTGGCTCCGCTGAAAGCAATCACTGCCAGCAGCGCAATGCATATCGCAAAAAAGAACGGTAACTGCAACGCCAAAGCCACCAGAGCAAAACCTGCTCCGGTAACCATCTGCGTCAGTACCACGAAAAACTTCTTCGTCTTGAACATTTCAAGGAACGGACTCCAAAGGAACTTCAGCGTCCAGGGCATCATGATGAGCGACGTCCACAGAGCAATCTGCGCGTCACCGATACCCAGCCCCTTGAACATCAACACAGAAACCATGTTCAGCACCACAAACGGCAATCCCATGGCAAAATATACGGTGGGGACCCACGATATAGGATTATGATTTTTTCGGCTCATCCCTTCTGTATATTATCTGTGTCACTTCAACGGTTCACTGCCCATAGTCAGCTCCAGCGTACCGCCGTCCACTATATCCTGATGCGTGAAGAATGGAGTCTCCAACTTATTGCCGTTCAGCACAATGCTCCGCACATACTTGTTGTCGCGGCTGTTGTTGTGGGCTATCACCTTGAACGACTTGCCGTCTTTCAGATGAACGGTCGCCTCGTTGAACAGCGGGCGTCCGATGGAATATACCGGCTTGCCGGGGCATACCTGATAGAAGCCCATCGCATTCAGAATGTACCATGCAGACATCTGTCCGCAGTCTTCATTGCCCGAAAGTCCGTCGGGGTTGTTGAAGTAAAGCGTATGCAGCACCTCATCCACAATCTCCTGCGTACGCCAGGGCTGGCCTACGTAGTTGTAGAGATGGGCAATGTGATGGCTTGGCTCATTGCCGTGGGCATACTGGCCTATCAGACCGGAAATATCCACCGAGGTCGATTCACCTTCCAGCTTGGAATCGGCCGTGAACAGAGAATCCAACTTGCCGATGAAGGCGTCGCGTCCTCCCATCAGTTCCACCAGTCCATCCACATCGTGGGGAACGAACCAAGTCCACTGCCATGCCGTACCTTCGCAATAGTCATCATTACGGTGATTGGAAGCGCGGGGGTTGAAAGGCGTACGCCAGTTGCCCTCACTGTCCAGTCCGCGCATGAAGTGGGTACTCGGATCGAAATAAACTTTATATCCCTCGGCAAAAGCCGCATACTTATCGCGGTTGGCTTCGTCGTCCAAAGCACCTGCCAGTACGGAGATACACCAGTCATCGTAAGCATATTCCAAAGCTTTAGCCACAGATTCATTGTCTTTATCGCAAGGCACGTAGCCAATCTTGTTCTTCCAGTACTTGGCCTGCGGCATCAGATGCGGCACAACCAAAGGATGGGTGATAATACCCGTCGTATCGTATTCTGCCGTACGGAGGCAAGCCTTGTAAGCCTCCTGCACGTCGAAGTTACGGTATCCCTTTACATAAGAATCCGCTATGAGGGAGGCTGCATGATAACCAATCATGGTACCCGTATAGTTTCCGGCCAGTTCCCACATAGGCAGGACGCCGCCCTCGCGGGACTTCTGGATGAGCGAACGGATGAAAGCCTCGTTCAGTTCAGGATCAATAATCGTCATCAGCGGATGATAGGCACGGAAAGTGTCCCATAAAGAGAAAATGGTGTAGATAGGCTCGTCCACCCTGCCTTGATGGGGCTTCAAGTCCATACCAAAGTAACGTCCGTCAGCATCGGTAAACAAGTTGGGCTGCATACCCGTGTGGTAAAGTGCCGTGTAGAACATGGTACGCTGGTCGTTGTCCTTCGTATCGATGTCAATCTTGGAAAGATAAGTGTTCCACTGCTGGCGGGCAGCACGGCGCACACCGTCAAAATCCCATCCGGAGATTTCGGCTTCCACATTCTTGCGGGCACCGTCCATATCCACGGCAGACACACCTACCTTTACCAATACCTCTTCATTGGGCTCCGTCTGGAATTGCAGTAAAGCTTTAGCTGTAGGCAGAAGCGGACCGCCTTCGTCCAATGCCATGGAGTCCGTGACCAGCGTATAGGTAAATGGTTTGGAGAACTTAGCGTAGAAGTTGATATACTGGTCGAAAGCCCAATATACAGTCTTCTTGCGTCCACGGATTTCAGTATCGCTGATTACTTCCAGCTCCATCTGTTCATTCTTCTGGCGCTGGATACTGTAATCCAGGTCGAGGATAAAGCCTGCATCTTCGCTTTCGGGAAGGTATAGCGATGAATCGCCGCACGTTTGGTAGAGGTCAGTTCGGCTTTCACCCCGTAGCGGTCCAAAAATACGGAATAATATCCCGGTTCGGCTGTTTCATTCTCGTGGGAAAAGGCAGAGGCGTACGCCATCTGCTGGCTCTTCGAGCCCATGGAGTGGTAATCCTGCCGACCTACAGTGGGTATCAGCAGCACATCCCCGTAATCGGCACAACCCGTACCGCTGACGTGGGTATGTGAAAATCCGTTGATAGTAGTATCTGCATAGTAATATCCGGAGCAGGCATCCCACTCGTAGATACGCGTGTCGGGGCTGGGCTGAATCATCCCGTTGGGAACTACCGCTCCGGGATAGGTATGCCCATGTCCACCCGTACCGATGAACGGATTGACGTAAGACGCATAGTCCGGTGCCGTCTGGGTACAGCTGCAAACCGCCCCCAGCAGAAAAAGTCCGCCCAACAGTATGGAACTAGATTTCATGTTTTTCTTCATATTGTTTATTGTATAAGTAGGTGTATAGCTTCATAATAGAATCTTGTTATATGAGAATGCTTGAGGAGGGCCGCCCTATTACTTTGAGCAAAGCCCTCCTTTGTTTCATGTATGAAAAGGTTCAAGCATCCGTTTTCCGAAACCTCAGTTTACGGAAAACACGGCATCAGCGTACCTTCTTCATCGTATAGTTCTCACTCACGAAGTAAGGAACATCGGGGAAGATGTCGGTCTCAATCTCACCGCCTACATACTTATAGGGATTGATAGCCCATCTGTTGCCCAAGCCATAGATATGCATATCACCGTTAGGAGCAATAGCACCATCCATATAGTAATCATCATAGTTAGGATATGCTTTCCACTGGAAATTCTTGCTGTAAGTACCGAAATGCATCTTGTAGGTAGCAGGGTCTTCAGCATCGCCCTCATGAATGGTTTGCGGATAGATGAGCAGTGCACCGTTATAGTAATCGCAATGCATCGGATACTTACCGGTGATTTCGGGGAAAGTACCCCAGTTGTAAACCACATATCCGGTACCTTCTTCATCCTTCTCTATAATTACATTCTTCTCAATCCTAGACTGCCTTTCCAATCCCACCAGCGAGGATTGCCTTCTTCATCCACATAGGTAAAGAGAGAGTTACTGGAAGTTACTTTCCACTCGCCGACCAAATCTTCATAACCCAACATTTTGCCCTGATAAGCTTCACCGATACGGCTCCAGTACTTGCCGCTCCACTCCACTTCATCATCAAAAAGTACTTTACTTATTTCCGAAAGCAACGTATAATACTGATACACCAGCGGTTTGGGATTGTAGAACATCTGAATGCCATAACCTTCATCTTTCACTTTCTGGAATTTGCTCTTGTCAAATCCACTCCAACCTCCGTTCAACTCATCATTAATCTTCCAAGGCAGCGGAGCATACTTGGATTTGGGCAGGTTCTCAAAATGAGACTCTTCACGGCCAAAGGCTCCCTCGGGATTCTGATTCTGGTAGTAACCGTAGGTCATATAGTCCACAATGTCACCTACCTTCATACCCTCTACCTCACCGTCTGGAGAGTCGAGCGAACCATATTCATACACACCAATCAACTTGTTGCCAAATACCTGGCGGCACTCATAAACCAAACGCGCGAAGTTGGCACGTGAGCGTGTTTCGAAGCCGGGGCTGGGATTGGAGTTGTTGTAGCTGGTGTACTCATCATCAAAGTCAATACCATCCAAACCATAAATATCCAAGTAGGCTTTCAGTTCCTTGGCAAAGTCTTTGGCAGCAGCTTCCGAAAGGTTACCCATACCAGCCTCGTCATGGTTGCCAAGAATAGTCATAGCCACCTTAATGCCCTTAGCCTGCAAAGGACGGATGAACTTATCCGCATTTCTCAGCAAGAAGGAAACCTGGTCATTGCAGAAAACATGTACGCGACCGGTCTTGCTATCCACATTGATGTTGGCAGCAAAAATGCTGACTACATCAAAGAAAGGCTTTCCGTTGCTCTTCATGGTATATTCACCCATATTCAAGATGTTCTCGTCATTTACTTCCACAAAGCAATGTGTAAGTATATCACCCTTACTGATACTCTCAGGAATAGCAGCCAAAGGCTTTACCAAGTAAATATATTCCTGATTGTTTGTAGAAACTTCCACACCGTTATTGGCAGATGCAGAAACGGCAACAGCATAAGTCTGTCCGATTGTGCCTCCGGCATTGATATTCAGTTCCACAGAAGCCGACTTCTGTTCGCCCGCCTTGATAGTGGCAGTTCCACCGTTCGCCAGGCTCAGCTTATCGGCGGGATACATTTTATAGCTTGTTCCATTCTTCTTATTGTAAGCCTCCAAAACGTCTTCGTCCACTTTGAAGGTCACCGTAACATCCTGCTCTGCAGCTTTGCTCAGTTCAAAATAGAGATGTCCGGTAGCAACCTTGTCGCCAAAAACAGAAATCGGAGTAAGTTCACGTGCACCGGCGGCAGACTTTACATAGCCATACACGCCATCCACAGTATCCAGCTTGTCACTGTTGCCGGTGTTGATGACAACATCATCTTCACAACCGGTGAAGCATATTCCTGCACATGCAAAAGCCATTGCCAGCAAGCCTGATTTTACATGATTCATATATTTCATAATCAATATCTTTTTATTTGAATTAAGGTATAACTAAATTATTTAGCGGGCAGTTCCACAGCAGTCCAAGTCAATGATTCCACTGCAGTAGCATTGTTCTCATTTCCGCTATAATCGTGAATGGCAGTACCGGCGCCCTCATCGAACTTCCAGTAAGAAACCAGTCCGTCAGCATCCGGCTCTACCTGGTAGAAGTGGTCCTTTGCATTGATTTCTGCTGATGTCAACACCTTGTTCCAGATACGCACCTCTGAGATATTACCTTCCAACCAACGGTCACGATTGTATGAATGGCCAATCCAGAATCCGTTACCTTCATCGGTCATGGTCTGGCCCCAGTTCACGACTCCGCAGTCCAAAGTAGTCTCCAGCATATTCTTACCATTGATGTAGATTATAACTGTTTTTGCATCCGCATCGTAGGTCACAGCGATATGTGTCCATTCGTTTGTCGGAATAACCAGACTCTCATCGGTCACATTGCCGCTACTTGTAGCCACCTGCAACTGGTTTTGAGGAATTCCGGCATCACCGATGCGGAGCAGGAACTTACCTTCGATACCCATAATGGAAGTCAGCATCTTGTCAAACTTGCTTACACGAATCAACGCTTCTGCCGTCAGCTTATTCATATTATTGGCTACATCTGGATTGGTCCAAGTTACGTAAACCAGATTCTTGGTAATATCAGGAACCGTATTAATCAATGCGGCACCCTTCAGCACGTAGTACATGGTACCGGAGCTCTTCAAGACTCCGATGCTTGCCTGGTCTACCGTAACCGGCAATACATATACCTTCTCACGGTCCAGCTCCGTCAAGTTCTTGAAGCTGACAGTGATGTCGTCTGAAATGACAGCACCGGCCAAAATGGTAGCCTGCGGAGTTTCTACCGTATAATAGTTTTCCGGCAGAGCCTCGGCTGTGTCATAATAGGTAGCGTTATAAGTAGCTACCAGTGAAGGGTCCGCCTTCAAGGCAATAGTTATATCCTGCGATTCAGGACGGGCCATTGAAATCCGGAATGAACCTTCCGTATCGGAAACAGTGTTTTTCAACAACACAGTACTGGTCATCGCCGAGCCGTTGATATACACCTGATTATCGAAATTCTCAACGTCATTATCATTACAAGCAGCAAATACACCTGCCAATAATGCCATCGATACTAAATATATACTTTTCAGTTTCATGATATTCTTTTATTTTTTAGGAGCAGGATTCATAATATTGATAGCTTCTCTCACGTATTGATAGGTATTGGTAGCATTGTAATAATCATTCTGCATGTTCTCAATAGCCAGACCAGCTTTTGTAAACTCTGCAGACGGTTCTGTCACCCAATAAGCAGCTTCCGACAGAGCTCTCAAAGCATTGTAATATCCGGTAGTCTTATCTGTTGTATCCAGAGAGACGGTAGATGCCGATACAATGAAGCGGTCAGCCGGAACACCGTCTGCCATCAAGGCCTGAAGCGCTTCTATCCCCAGTTGGGCAACATCCGTGACATCATTTGTAATCAAGATGATATGGTCACAAGAAGAGAGCACAGACTGGCCTATCAGGTTGGCAGGATACCCCTGGAACACCAGTTGCTTACCTGAATTGGCACTCTTCCAGTTGGATATCACACCGAAGAAAGTATCCTGATTTGCCTTTGCTTCAGCCTTGTCGGCTTCGGACATGTAGATAGGATTGCTACCACGATACTCGGCTACAATACCGTCGAAAGGTGCTTCAAGAGCTATCAGTCTGTTCAGCTCAGCCGACAGATAAGCCGAGAATGCAGATGTTTCTGTTCCTTCTTTCACCTTGTCGGTATGTTCCTTCAAGATATTGTCATAGCTGATGGAATAGAATACTTTCGTTCCCTTCTCATGTACATTTGCAATATCTTCCAATTCGAATTCCGCCAAATCGGGAGTAGTTGCGATAATTACGTCCAGGCTGTCGGGAACATCCGACATGTGCTGCCCGCGGCTGAAAGGAACTTTCTCACTATTATCAAACCAGCCGTATACAATCTTATGGTCAGAATTCTTGTATTCCTGCAAGTTCTTCAGATACTTGGCATACAGTTCGGGAGACTGTTCGTCGATTCCGGGTTCTTTCAGTTTAATACTCTCTGAATCCGTCCAGTCGGAGCAGGCAGACAATGCCAATACGGAAAAAGCTGCCAGCGCGATTCCTTTGAATGATTTCTTATATAATTTCATAATTATTCAGCATTTATTGTTATTATTTGCGTGCCCACCATACGTCAGTAGCCATGTTGTCCGGTCCACCCAGATAGTTGCTTACTGCCTCTTGCACGTTTTCAGTATTACTTGTATATTCTTCAGAAGGATAAGGCATACGGCGTGCACCTTTCTCGCTATCAACAATTCCACCGCTCAAGTTACCTTCACTGGTTGCAGGCAACAGTTTGGGATAGCCCGTACGGCGATAGTCAGCCCAAGCTTCGTTACCTAACGGCCAATTCGCAATCCACTTCTGGGTAATGATACGTTCCTGTTTTTCTTCCTTGGATGCCCCTTCATTCCACTTGACAGTAATGGCTGAAAGGTTCTTTTCATAAGTATTAAGACCGGCGGGATCTTTGTAAAGAGCAGGTACACTGCTTTCATCAGCCAGATAACTGTCTACACCGGTAGCTCCCCACTGTTCGAAAGAAAGGCGGACACCTTGTTCATAAAAATCAGCAGCGGTTCCTTTCATGTTGAAACCATAGATTGCAGCGGCTTCAGCACGCAAGAAAGCAACTTCTGCCGCATTCATCCAAAGCACGGGATCAGAAGAAGAAATCTTCACACGTGAATAATTGATGAAATACTCTTTCATCTTACTGAGGTTGATACCGCGACGCAATCCCACATAAGCCTCTCCCGGCCATTTTGACTCCTCAAAATAGCTGGCACGGCGATTGTCGTTGTAACCGTTCATGTAGCAGATGATGTCGGCAGCAGGATGGGTATCACCACCTGAAGCTTCTTCATTGTAACGTACTGCCACAAACAACGGATTGCTGATTGTACCGAAATATTTCCATGTGGCATTGTCTGCATTTGTTTCAATCAGACCCAATTCGTGATTCACCGCACTTTCAGCCATTTCTTTAGCCTTAGCAGGGCTTACATTGGCAATACGGATAGCCAAACGCAGTTTCAATGAATTGGCAAACTTCACCCACTTCTGTACATTACCACTGTACACGAAATCTGCAGAAGCAACCAACGCCGCATTTCTGTTTTCAGTCAGCACCTCGATGGATTCGTCCAGTTCCTTGAAGAATGCGTTATATACTTCTTCCTGCGTATCATAAGGAATGGTAATCTTGCCATCCTGACCGATTTTAGAATAAGGAATAGGACCATACGCATCAGTCACGCGACTCATGGCAGCAACCTTTATGATTTGAGCAATGGCATAAGGAACCGGATTATTGGTATTCTCCGATACTTGTTTCACTGTGCTCAAGTTACCGTAAAGTGTTGAAATGATACGGTCACTTATCAAGAACACACGCGTCCAGTCATTTGTAGCATTAAAATTGGATATTGTATTGGACCAGCCGGCATTTGAATCGGCAAAATAACCTCCCAACGGTCCACCCAACAAACAATCAGTAAACTGTGCCGTATTGACATCTGATGAGATAACCGTACTTGCCAAGTTACTCATGGCAGAACCCAGTGCATAATCATCCGGAGTCAAATCACCCGGTTGATAAGGATTGGAGTTGATATCCATATAATTGCCGGTACAGGACATAAAGCCCATAACCAACGGAGCAACAATCAATTTATTTATAATATTTTTCTTTTTCATATCGTTTGGTATTAAAATTTAAAGCTCAAGCTAAAGCCGATGTTACGCAAAGCCGGCATCATGAAATAGTCTATTCCCTGATAAAAGTTATCGGTAGAAGCTACACTTTCGGGATCGAAAGGAGCCTTGCTGTAAATCATCCACAAGTTGCGGCCTACCAACGAAACCTTGATATCGCACACATCATTCAACAACTTTCTGGGGATGGTGTAACCCAAAGATACTTCCTGCAGACGGACATTGGTAGCAGAATAAGTGTAGTATTGAGGAACAGACGTGCCGCTACCTACTACACCGTACCATGTTTCGGGGTTTACCTTATCTCTACCATTCACCAACACGTAACCTAAATCACGTGCATCGGCAGAAGCCTCGGACACACCGTAATAGTCCAACATAGCTTGTGTACGTGAGTAAACCACACCACCCAAACGGGCTGAAATCAAGAAACCTGCTGTGAAATTCTTCCAAATGAAGTTATTACGCCAAGCCAAATTACCTTTAGGAAGTACGCTTCCCAACTTGATGTATTTATCCGGGTCCGTTATGGCTTCCGTAGCAACCGTTCCATTTTGGTCCACAAAAATCTGTCCATTGGCATCACGTTTCATATCTCGCAGTGAGTAAAGGTCACCCATGCTCCCACCTTCTTTCAGCAAGAAGCGGGCATCACCTAAGCCACCCATATTCAACGTGCTCAAAGAGAACAGCTCACCGGTAACGGGATTGATGGCATTGTCTGCCAAAGTCAGGATTTTATTCTTGTTACTGGAGAAGGTTATACCGGTATCCCATGTAAAATCTTTCCAGGTATTCTTGTAATTCAGCGACAACTCAATACCGGAGTTACGTACGGCCCCAGTCTGGATATACATAGCCGACCAACCGCTGACAGGCAACTGCGGGTTGAATGTCTGGTTCATAGTCTTGGCATTGTAATATGTCACGTCCAATTCAAAGTTCTTGAGGAAACGCATGTTCAAACCGATTTCCCAAGAATTGGTACGTTCAGGTTTCAAATTGTACAACGGATATTGGGTCGTGATACTCCACTGGCCGGAACTTGAATTCCATTCATAGTGAGGATTAGCCAAATATCTGGAGAAAGCACTACCAACAGATGCCCATGAACCACGAACCTTTATAAAAGAAAGATAATCTTTGTTCAAGTTAGGCATTAGCTCAGACAGTACAACAGAACCACCGACTGAAGGATAGAAGAATGATTTGCTGTTGGAGTTGGGACCTGCCAACTGTGAAGGCCAGTCATTACGTCCGGTCAACGTCAAGAAGTAAGTATTCTTGTAGCCAAGCTCAGCCGAAGCGAAAAGAGACTGGGTCTGTTCACGCCATCCCTCCTGCAAACGCTGTGTCTTGCTGGCACTCAGGTTCTGAATGGCAAAGTAGTTGGTCAAACCTACCGGTTCGCCGTTGAAAGCATCGCCCCCGTCGGCAATCGGACCACGGGTCTTCATTGCATCCGAACGTATATCGGAGAATGAACCACCGACATTGGCCTGAAGTGACCAGTCTTCACCGAAATATTTGTTGATACTCACCAGGAAGTCAGCATACAACTGTTTGTCCTGCGTCTTGGTAATACCATAAAGGCCGCGTGAAGAGCTCTCGGTGAGCTGGGTATTGGTAGAAGCATAGAACTTTTCTGTATAGTCATTGTTGGAGTTATCCAAACGTACACGTCCTGAAACAGTCAGCCAGTCCAGAATCTTATAGCTCAAACCGGCATTCAGCATATAGCGGTCCTTCTTGTTCTGGCGCAGATTGCGGTAGTTAATCCAATAAGGATTCTGCATTACCATACCTTCGTCACCTACCGGCCAGTATTGCGTATAAATTTTACGGGCAGCGTCATAGCGCTCATACATGCTGATATCAGACCAGTCGTTGCTGCGCGGGAACAAATAAGCACCCACCAACGGGTTGTTGTAAGTACCCTGGTTCGTCATGTTCTGGTCATTCTGCAGAATATAGCTTGCACCGAAATCCAGAGTCATCTTGTCGTCCAGGAAAGTAGTGGTGTTACGTACCGTAAAGTTGTAACGGTTGTATTTGTTGTTGGGAACAATACCCTTGGAGTTTACAGCAGCAGCCGATGCATACGTCTGGTTTTTCTCTGTACCGGTTGACAAAGAAATGCTCTCTGTTCCTACAATACCCGTCTGGAAATAATCATCTCTCGGGCTGTAATTGTAGTTATTGGCTGCAGACAAAGGCGCTCCCCAGCTCATGGCTCCTGAAGTGCTCATCACACCACCGGTTCCCGTACCGTAACGGTTTTGGAAGCTCGGCATCACAAACGGATTGGTGAATTCAGTATTACTGCTGACAGTAAGGCTCACCTTACCTTCTTTACCTTTCTTTGTAGTAATGACAATGGCACCGTTGGCAGCTTCCGAACCATACAAGGCAGCAGCGGCGGCACCAGTCAGGACTGACATTGACTCGATGTCTTCCGGGTTGATATCGGCAATCGGTTCTGAAGATCCCTGGGAGTCGAACTCCTTACCTCCGGCAGTACCACGGCCAGAGAAAATAGGCACACCGTCAATAACATAAAGTGCATTGGAAGACTGCATGATAGATTTCGTACCACGCATCACTACCTTTGATACACCACCTACACCGGATGAAGAAGCATTGATGTTCACACCCGCTACCTTACCACTCAATGAATTTACAAAGTTGGCGTCTTTATTGGAAGTAATGGCATCCGTATTCACCTGCTGTACATTGTAGGACAATGCCTTTTCCGATCGCTTGATACCGAGGGCAGTGACCACCACTTCTTCAATCATCTGCGTGTCATTCTGCATCAGTACATTAATGGAAGCTGAACCGGTCGCCGAAATTTCCTGCGACTTATAACCGATATAAGAGAATACAAGTACCGGATTCGCTTCTGTAGTGGTCAACGTAAAGTTACCGTCCAGGTCTGTAATACAACCATTGCTGGTACCTTTTACCAATACGTTCACACCAATCAGAGGCCCCATATCATCTGATACGACTCCGGTAATAGTCCTCTCTTTCCCCTGTTGCTTACCTTCTTGTGAAGTAGCGGTCTTTTCTGAAAGATAAACGATGTTGTCCTCCACTTTATACGAAATGTTCTTCCCCTTGAGAATAACATTCAAAGCATCTTCAATGGATACATTGTTCACTTTAACGTTTTCTACTGACAGCGCAGCCAGCTTGTCGTCATAAAAAAATTGATACTTGGATTGAGACTTGATTTGTTCAATGACTGTCCCCAATGTGCCACGAGACACATTCAGGTTTAACTGGGCAAAGCCCCACTGGATAGAAACTGCCATGAACAACAAAACTAATAAAGCCCGCATGAACGTCGAACTCCGAAAAGCATAATTGTCTTTCATAAACACAATTTATAGGTTATACAATAAATTACTTCGAGAGATTCATTCTCTCGCATTCCTATATAAAACAACAGACAATGAAAATACACTTACTGAAAAAGTATCTTTTTTATCATTAATCCTAAAAAAAAGAGTTACCCCGAAAACAAGTTGATATATCATTTTGCTCAATATTACTAACGAAGTAAATAATTATTTCCACCTGATTCAAGAAAAACACCTATAATACAGATAGTAAATAACAAAATGATATATCAACTTATTTTCGAGGCAACCCTTTTCTTACTATATTATTACTACTCTTTACTTCTTCAGTTCATTCGAGAAAGAATAAGGATAATCTTCCGGCTGCGTACCTCTCTTCATATTAGGCTGGCTGCCCATATCAAACCTCAAGGTACCGCCATTCAGCAAATCGCCATGCGTCAGATAATTCCTGGAATAATCCACGCCGTTCACCTTGAGAGACTCGATATACATGTTCTCCGGTGAGTTATCCGGAGCGTCAATTGTCAGGGACTTACCGTTCTCGAAATGGAGGGTAGCCTTACGGAACAGAGGGGCGCCCAATACATACTCGTCCGTACCAGGGCAAACCGGATAGAAACCAAGTGCAGAGAAGACATACCACGCGGAAGTCTGACCGTTGTCCTCGTCACCGCAATAACCGTCGGGACCGGCAGTATACATGCGGTTCATTACCTGACGAAGCCAATATTGGGCCTTCCAAGGTTCCCCGGCGTAGTTATAAAGGTAAATCATGTGCTGGATGGGCTGGTTGCCATGGGCATAGTTACCCATATTCATCACTGTCATCTCACGGATTTCATGGATTACCTGGCCGTAGTAGCTGTCATCGAACAAGGGCGGGACAATAAATACAGAGTCAAGCATCTCTACGAAAGACTCTTTTCCACCCATCAGGTCTATCAGACCTTGAGGGTCGTGGAATACAGACCAGGAATAGTGCCAGCTGTTACCTTCAGTAAAGGCGTCACCCCACTTCAAAGGAGAGAAAGGAGACTGGAACTGGCCGTCTTGATTACGACCACGCATCAGCTTGCTTTCCTTATCAAATACATTCCTATAGTTCATGGCACGTTCCGCAAAGAGTTTCTGCTCCTTCTTCGGACGGTTCAGTTCTTTTGCCATGCGGTAGATGCACCAGTCATTATAAGCATACTCCAAAGTACGGGCAGTGTTCTCGTTGATTTTCACATCGTAGGGAACATAACCAAGCTTGTTGTAATACTCATAGCCGAGGCGACCCGTAGAAGAGACCTCGGGATGGACATTCTTTGTACCGTTGATGAGACCTTCGTACAACGTCTGCACATCCTCCACCTTCACACCTTTCAGATAGGCATCTGCCAGTACGGAAGCAGAGTTGTTGCCAATCATACAGCCACGGTGACCCGGACTTGCCCATTCGGGAAAGAAACCGCTTTCCTTATAGGTGTTGACAAGGCCTTCCTGAATCTGCCTGTTCACCGACGGATACATCAGGTTGAGGAATGGGAAAAGACAGCGGAAAGTGTCCCAGAAACCGGTATCCGTATACATATAGCCGGGCAACACTTGCCCATTGTAGGGACTGTAATGAATCGGATTTCCCGCCTCATCCAGTTCATAGAATGCACGCGGGAACAACAAGGAACGATACAAACATGAGTAGAAAGTACGGTACTGGTCAAGGGTTCCGCCTTCCACATCAATACGGCCCAGCACCTTGTTCCAGGCATCCTGACCTTTCTGAACCAGTGTTTCCAAATTGTCATTGCCAAGCTCCTTCAAGTTACGGTCAGCCTGCTCAAAACCGATGAAAGAAGAGGCTACACGGGCATGTACCACTTCACCCTTACGGGTTTTGAAACCGATAACAGCACCGGCATGTCCGGCTTCCTGCTCAACCTTATTCTCGCTCAAGACGCCATCGGCTACAGAAGCCTTATAAGTAAAAGGCTTGTCGAACTCTATCACGAAATAGTTCTTGAAGTTCTCGGGAACACCGCCGCTGTTACGGGTAGTATAACCGATAATACGATTCTGCTCCGGAAGTATCTTCACATAAGAGCCCTTGTCAAAGGCATCGACAACAATGTATGAATGATCATTTTCAGGGAAAGTGAAACGGAACAATACGGCACGGTCGGTAGGGGTGAACTCGGTAACCACATCGTGTTCAGCAAGATATACCTTATAATAATGAGGAAGTGCTACTTCGCCCTTGTGGGAGAACCAGCTTGCACGCTTCTCTTCATCAAACTCGGGTTTGCCAACCACCGGCATAATGGAGAACTGCCCGTAGTCGTTAATCCAGGGACTGGGCTGGTGTGTCTGCTTGAAACCACGGATCTTGTTCGCGGTATAGACGTATTGCCAGCCGTCACCCATCTTACCTGTCTGAGGAGTCCAGAAGTTCATACCCCAGGGACGTGCGATCGCAGGATAGGTATTACCGGTGGAAAGCTCGAAAGTAGACTGCGTGCCGACAAGAGGACTGACATACCGGGTAAAGTCTTTGGCATGCAGCCATAAAGCACTGCTCACAAAAAAAAACAATAGGATTAATTTTCGCATAATATTAGAAAGTTGTTAGTATTAAATAAATTCTTCTCGTCATATCTCGAATTTGTGCGGCCTTCCTACTTCATTGAGGAGAGGAAAACACTGTTCCCCACAATTTTATACTCCAATGGAATGGCATTCTTTATCAGATTCAGCACAGCCCCTACACTCTCTTTTTTCTTCAGTGTACCCGAGTAAGTCTTGCTTACATCTATGTTCGGTGCCAGAATTACCCTCACCCCATACGAATTCTCCAATGTACGCGCAATGGTGTATAGGTCAGCCTTCTCAAAGACAAACTCATTATTGTGCCAGTTTTCGATTCCCGTATCCACCTGCTTCACCACCAGACGCCTAGTCATTCCGTTCAGCTCGGCTTTCTGTCCGGGGGCAAGGATAATCATACCCTCGCCATGATTACCTTTCACCTCTACTTCGCCTTTCAAAAGGGTAGCTACTGCAGACATCTTAGCCTTGTCAGACTTGAGGTTGAAAACAGTTCCCAATACTCTGACCTGCATGACCTCACTCTGTACGACAAACGGTTTTTCCGGATTCCTCATCACCTCAAAATATCCTTCTCCTTCCAGATAAACCTTTCTTCCCTTCCCTGCAAACTCATGTGGATATTTCAGGGTAGTGTTTTTATTCAGCCAGACTTTGGTTCCATCCGGCAGTTTCAGTTCCTTAATCTTATCATGAGTGGTGACAGCCAGTAATGTTTCCGGCTGGCTATAAGTCTGATAAAAAAGATAGCCGAAAGTACCCAAAAGGAAGAAGCCCACAAATACGGCCGCATACCGTATCCACCCAACCATCCTCCGTACCTTGTATTGTTTCGTCTTCTCTTGTTCCAGCCTTTTAAACAATCGCTTTTCGGCCTTTTCTATGTCTTGTGTATTCGAAGTATCCCCCAGTCTCCCCAAGTGGTAAATCTCCTCCAGCCTGAACAATTCGCGTGCATTCTCACCCGACTCTTCCAGCCAGGCGTTCACCTCACGAAGTTCATCTTCCGTACATTCACCCATAAGGAACTTGGCCAATATCTCCTCATTCAACTTATTCATTCTTTCCTTCATTATGATAATAAAACAACGCTGCTCGCAAAAACACTTACTTTCCCGATGAAAAACAGAGCCAACATCAGGTTCAGATACCCCAGTTTATCACGCAGCAACTTCAAAGCTTTGTACATGTGGGCCTCCACCGTACGCAATGACACTCCCATTGTATCAGCTATCTCCTTATTCTTCATATCATGCAGATAGCTGAGTTTGAATACCATCCGGCACTTGTCCGGCAATTCATTGATGGCATCGGACAGCTTCCTCCTGAGTTCGGCATCCTCTATCCGTTTCACCACATCATTGCTGTCAGGTTGATAGAACTCAACCCTCTTTTTATGGATTTCGAGCATGACAGCCTCATAGCCACTCACAATGTCCCGATGCTTCAGAACGTTCAAGGCACGGGTATACACCGCCCTATACAGAAAAGCCTGAATCTGCTCTCCCACCTTCATGGTATCTTTCCGCTTCCACAGCTCCACGAAAACATCCTGTACCACATCTTCCGCATCTTCTTCCCCCACAATGCGTGTGGCATAGAACAGCAGGTTGGTATAATACCTGCGGAAAAGGGATTTATATGTCAAGTCGAAATGTTCATTCATATGTTAGCCGGTTATCGGGGACTGTACCATGCCTGACCTGGCTTATCCCCCATTTCAAATTCGAAAACACTTCCATCCATTATCTGTTCATGCGTAATATAACTTTTGTCATAGTTCTTACCGTTGAGTTTGACAGATTGAATGTAGCAATTTTCCTTGCTCACCGCCGGCGCCAGTACCGTAAAGGTCTTTCCACCGGGCAGGTGCATCTTCATTTCCGGATATAGGGGGGTACCGATTTCATATTTTCCACCAACCGGGTCTACCGGATAAAAGCCCATCGCACTGAACACATACCAGGCGGACATCTGTCCGCAATCCTCGTTGCCGCACAAACCGGCAGGAGTGTTCAGGTAGAGTTCACGCATCACCCGGGCTGCATATTTCTGGGTTTTCCAAGGTTGATCCACAGCATTGAACAGATAGATGACGTGATGGCTAGGCTCATTTCCATGCGCATACTGGCCAATCATCCCGGTGCTGAAAATAGGCAACTCATCATCTGCAGAAGGATTGTAAGTAAACATACTGTCCAGCTTCTGGGCAAACCGTTCCTTACCTCCGGTCAAAACTATCAAACCGTCAATATCCTGCTGCACAGACCAGAAGTATTGCCAGCCGTTGCTCTCGCAGATGTGCGGAGTATAGTCGTCCGGCGAGAAGTTCCGGATAAACTCTCCCTTGTCATCACGGGGCTGCATGAAAGAACTTACCGGATTGTAGACATTCCGGTAATTACGGGAACGCTTATAAAACTCGTCCGCAACCTCCTTATCGCCCAGCTTCTCTGCCATACGGGCTATACAATAGTCATCATATGCATATTCCAGTGTTTTAGAAAGTGACCAGTTTTCCGAATTATACTGATCTGTCACATTATAAGGAACATAGCCATATTTCTTATATAACCCAATGCCACGATAGGAATCGATATTGGCAGTAGCTACACAAGCCTCCAAGGCCTTTTTCGCATCGAAGTCCCCAATACCTTTCAGATAGGCATCTACAATAACCGGCACAGAGTGGTAACCTATCATCATATCTGTCTCGCCCCCCTGAAAATTCCATACGGGAAGGCGGCCGTTCTGTTCGAAGAAGGCGAGGAAGGACTTCACCATATCATTCACCCGTTCCGGCTCAATAAAAGTATAGAGAGGATGAGCCGCACGGTAAGTGTCCCACAAGGAGAAAGTACTGTAATTTGTCCAGCCCTCTACCCGGTGCACTTGCTTGTCGGGACCGTAATAGGCGCCGTCCACATCACTGTAAATGGTAGGAGCAATCATCGAATGATATAAAGCTGTATAGAACTTGACTTTCTCATCGCGGTCATCGCATTTTATTTCTATCCGGGACAATTGTTCGTTCCAATCATCCTGCACAGCAGCCAGGTATTTGTCGAAATCATCATCAGGTACTTCTGCTGCTAGATTACGTGCCGCCCCTTCCATACTTACACCGGAGATGGCAGTACTGACAAGAATCTGTCTCCTTCCTTAGTCTGAAAGTCGAATCGTGCAATGACAGATGTCCCTATCCGCTTGCCTTCTTTCTCTATGGCAGCTGTATCGAGCTGCATCGCAGCAAACGGTTTGGAGAAACGTGTACGGAAGTAGAGGCGCTGGTCGCGTGCCCAACCGTCAGAGTAACGGTAACCTTGCACCGTTACCGAATCGACGGCTTCTATGTGAGAATCATTGGTAAAATCCCAATTCATGGCTTTCCGCAAATTCAGGAAAACGGCAGCATCGGCTTTTGGGAAAGTATACCGCTGAATGCCACAACGCTCGGTGGCCGTCAACTCTACATTTATATTATAATCTTTCAGACGCACCTGATAATATCCAGCGCTTGCCGATTCTTCCGAATGAGAGAACAAAGAGTGAATGCCGAGCGGAGCTTCCGCCTCCTTATAAGGCAATGTCACCGGCATAAAAGAGATGTCATACAAGTCACCAGCGCCGGTTCCGGAGAGATGGGTATGGCTGAAGCCTGCAATGGTACTGTCCGGATAAAAATATCCGGAAATACGGTCCCAGCCCGGCAGTCCGTTGTCAGGACTGAGCTGCACCATGCCAAACGGCGCCTGGGCACCCGGATAGGTGTTTCCTGTAAAATCTGTACCGATAAAGGGATTCACAAACTCTGTATAAGACACACTCTTCACATCCGACACCTGCGAGGTGCATGCCAGAAAGGATGAAAAGACCACAAACAAACAACAAGATTTTATCAAATTCATAACATTATAGGGTTAACGTGTATAGTATAACAACCTAACCGGATAAAACACTTACACATCTTGTCACTTTTCTACAGAATTCATGCAAACAAAAGTAATACAAAATTCCGATTAATCCTCTTTTTTATTTTGTAAAAATATACTTTACACTATCTTTGTCACAAAAAGTCACAATGAATTACACGACCTATCTTTTCGACTTTGATTATACGCTTGCTGATTCTTCCCGCGGAATCGTCACTTGTTTCCGCAACGTACTGACCCGTCACGGATATACAGAGGTGACGGATGACGACATCAAACGTACTATCGGCAAGACTCTGGAAGACTCTTTTTCCATCCTCACCGGCGTGACAGATGCCGGACAACTGGCAGGATTCAAGGCAGAATACCGAAAAGAGGCCGATACGCATATGACTGTCAACACGGTGCTTTTCCTGGAAACCAAGTCCGTACTGACTGCACTGAAGGACTCCGGCGCCCGCATCGGAATCATCTCGACCAAATACCGATTCCGCATCAAGGAACTCCTCGACCAGCATTTTCCTGAAGATTTTATGGACATCATCGTGGGTGGTGAAGACGTGAAAGCCGCCAAGCCATCTCCCGAAGGGCTACTCCTTGCCATTAAGCGGCTACATGTCAGCAAAGCCGAGACCCTCTATATAGGCGACAGCACGGTAGATGCGGAAACAGCCCAAGCGGCCGGAGTAGACTTTGCTGGAGTCACCCACGGAGTAACCACTGCCAAAGAATTGGAGAAGTACCCACACCAGAAAATAATGAACACCTTGGAAGAACTGCTGGCAGTTCAGGAGGAGTATCCTTCCATATTCAAGATTGAAAATCCCATCCGGCCGGAAAACGCGCATGCCACTTCTCCCCGGAAACAGAAAAGGATAAGCGTCTGGCAAATCCTCCTTCTAGTGACACTCTTCTGGCTGGCTATTGAAGAGCTGGACATGACCGACGACAGCAACTTCTTCCCGGTTGTTTTCATACTGACATTGTGGGGTATCCTCCAAAAAAGAAGGATACTACCCAACAAAGCAAAAACTTTCATCGACTCATGGTGGCACCCCTGCGCAGTACGCTTACGCGCATTTCACATCAAGCTGATACAAGGGAGAAAAACTCCTCCCGCTGGCAACGAAACCTGCACCTGCCTGAATTGTGGCACCACCTATACCGGCAACTACTGTAACCGTTGCGGACAAAGCCGTAACACTCCACGCTATCGGTTGAGCAACGCGCTTAAAAACATTGCCGGAGGCTTCTTCAATATAGATAATGGCTTTGGACGTACCCTTCTGGAACTCCTCTACCGTCCGGGATACATGATTAGAGACTTCATCGGCGGTAAGCGTGTAGAGTATTTTCGCCCGTTCCAGACACTCTTCATTCTTGCAGCCCTTTATATCATGGCTGTACAACTGGTAGACCCGGAAGCTCTGAGCAAAAAAGAAAAGACGGAAAAGACAGAGCAGACAGACAAAGAAGAAATCATTGCCGCTAAAGAGAAGCTTACCAAAAAGATGGAGAAAACCTATAGCAAAGAGGAAAAGCGAGCCCTCGCCATCACTATAAAAAGCCTGGAGAAAAGCTTGAACAAACTGGAAGAGAAGAACGACTCCACTTCTGCCACACAGGTATCCGAACAGAACAGCGATGATGGCGACCTCATCGATGAATTTGTAAACGACACCTCGGAAGTGGGAGACAGACTGGAAAAAGTCTTCCAGAACTCTCCTTTCCTAATGAAAGTATGGAATCTGATGAAGAGCTGGGGACACGGAAACAAGGCATTCCGCATCATTGCCACACTGCCTTTGTTTGCACTTGCCACCCAACTCGCCTTCCGACGCCGGAAATATAAGTTAAACTACAATACCACGGAGCATGTGTTCATACAAGCCTACATAGCTTGCCAGATACTCCTGCTGAGCATCATCGTGCTGCCTTTCAACGGGTACGCAAAGGTAGACGATTTGTATGAGCTGCCTTTATGGCTTATTTTCGTCCTATTCTGTTGGGATTACAAACAATTGTACCGCTGCACCTGGTGGAGAAGCTTTTGGCGCACTATCCTCATGCTGACTTACAGTCTTGTGCTACTCGTCATATTCGCGTGTCTTGTAATGGCGCTGATGCTGGCCGGTATCTATGTTCTGAAATTCATTTTGTAACAGAAACCATCCCTACACGGACTGTTTCTCCTTGATGAAACAGTTTTTCTCCAATAATCTAAAAGTACAATCTGCATTAAAAGAACAAAAAAGCAAAAGAACATTTGTCCATTTAGAATAAAAAGAGTACTTTTGTGCCCGATTATTCCGCACCGGGTTCGACCAAGTGCTTTCTAAGTGATTAGAGACCACCCGACGGAGCTAACTTATACATTATATATAAGAAATGTACGCAATTGTAGAAATCAACGGTCAGCAATTCAAAGCAGAAGCTGGCAAAAAGCTGTTTGTACACCACATCCAGAATGCAGAAAACGGTGCAACAGTAGAGTTTGACAAGGTTCTTTTGGTAGACAAAGACGGCAACATCACCGTAGGTGCTCCCACAGTAGAGGGTGCAAAGGTTGTTTGCCAGGTCGTATCAAACATGGTAAAAGGCGATAAAGTTCTTGTTTTCCACAAGAAAAGAAGAAAAGGTTATCGTAAGTTGAACGGTCACCGTCAACAATTCACAGAGTTAACAATTACAGAAGTAGTAGCTTAATCAATTAAAACAGTAAGAAGAAATGGCACATAAAAAAGGTGTCGGTAGTTCTAAGAACGGCCGCGAATCACAGAGCAAGAGATTAGGCGTTAAGATATTTGGTGGCGAAGTTTGCAAAGCAGGTAACATCATCGTTCGTCAAAGAGGTACTGAATTCCACCCGGGTAATAACATCGGTATGGGAAAAGACCACACTCTTTTCGCTTTAGTAGACGGAACTGTACAATTCAAAGTGGGCAAGGAAGACAGACGTTCAGTTTCTGTTATCCCTGCAGAAAATGCAGAAGCATAAGTTTCCGAACAAGAAATAAGGAAAAGGGATGCAATCCGAATAGGTTGCATCCCTTTCTTTTATGTCAAAAGCAACACTTTATTTGTTTTTTCCATATCTTTGCACTCACAAAACCGAATAACATAAAAACAAGTATAAGATATGCTTACCATCAAACAAATTACAGAAAACACCGACGCGGTTCTCCGCGGACTGGAAAAGAAGCACTTCAAGAATGCAAAAGAAACCATTGCACAAGTGCTGGACTTCAATGACAAAAGAAAAGCCAATCAAACCATCCTAGATAAAAACCTGGCAGAAGCAACTCACTCTCCAAATCCATCGGACAACTGATGAAGGAGGGCAAGAAAGAAGAAGCAGAAGCCGCCAAAAGCCGCGTGGCCGAGCTGAAAGAAGTCAACAAGGGCTTGCAAGCCAATATGGACCAGGCTGCCAACGATTTGCAGACTTTGCTTTATACCATCCCCAACGTTCCCTACGACAGCGTGCCCGAAGGCGTAGGTGCTGACGATAATGTGGTAGAGAAAATGGGCGGTATGGAAACCGAGCTGCCCAAAGACGCCCTACCCCACTGGGAACTGGCCAAGAAATATGACTTGATAGACTTTGACCTGGGTGTCAAGATTACCGGTGCCGGCTTCCCCGTATACAAAGGCAAAGGCGCACAACTGCAACGCGCACTCATCAACTTCTTCCTGGACGAAGCACGCAAATCCGGCTATACGGAAATAATGCCGCCCACAGTGGTGAACGCCGCTTCCGGCTACGGCACGGGACAGCTGCCTGACAAGGAAGGGCAAATGTATCATTGCGAAGTGGACGACCTCTACTTGATTCCTACCGCCGAAGTCCCCGTAACCAACATCTACCGTGATGTGATTCTGGACGAAAAGCAGTTGCCCATCAAGAACTGTGCATACACACAATGTTTCCGCCGTGAAGCCGGTTCATACGGGAAAGACGTACGTGGCTTGAACCGCCTGCACGAATTCTCCAAAGTGGAACTGGTACGCATCGACAAACCGGAACACAGCAAACAATCCCACCAGGAGATGTTGGACCACGTAGAAGGTTTGCTTCAAAAGCTGGAACTCCCCTACCGCATCCTGCGCCTTTGCGGTGGCGATATGAGCTTCACGGCTGCCCTCTGTTTTGACTTTGAGGTGTATTCCGAAGCACAGAAACGCTGGCTGGAAGTAAGTTCCGTCTCTAATTTTGACACTTATCAAGCCAACCGTCTGAAATGCCGCTACCGTACGGCAGAAAAGAAAACAGAGCTTTGCCATACGCTGAACGGTTCCGCACTCGCTCTGCCACGCATTGTTGCCGCCTTGCTGGAAAACAACCAGACTCCAGAAGGAATCCGCATACCAAAGGCATTGGTTCCGTATACGGGATTTGAAATAATAGACTAAGGCCATAATAGTCACGTGCAGCAATACGCCTTTGACACTTTCTTTCGGGCACGAATTACATGAATTTCACAGTTGCGGTTAGCAAAAAAAGTGAAATCCATGTAATTCGTGCCCGGAGTTTTATCATGACAAGCTTCTCCTGCGCAACTACAAAGTATTCTTCAAAATACGTGCAAACACCTCCTCGCGGAAATTACGTGCCACCGGAACAGTATGCCTCCCAACTATAATCCGATTGCCATCTATCATCTCAATCTTTTCCAAATTTATCAGATATGATTTATGGACTTGCTGAAATACTCCACCAGGAAGAGCCTCTATCATACGCTTCATGGTAGAACGTACAAGCAGCTTTGTGCTTTCCGTATAAATACAGACGTAATTTTCCAGCCCCTCCACCACCAGAATATCCTTAAACAACACCTTATGCATCTGACGGTCTGAACGGACAAATATAAAATTATTAGCTTCATCCGGCCATTTCTCCTGCTGCAAAAGACCATGTACTTTATTCACCGCTTTCAGGAACCGGTCAAACGAAATCGGTTTCAACAGATAGTCCGTAACATCAAGTTCATAACCTTTCAATGCATACTGCTCATAAGCGGAAGTGATAATCACATGAGGCGGATGGGCAAGAGATGCCAAGAGTTCAAGCCCCGAAAGATAAGGCATTTCAATATCCAGAAACAACAAGTCCGGCTGCTCAGTCTGCAAAAGAGTGTTCAACTGCATAGTATCTTCACATACACCCATTAAAGAAAGGAAATCCACCTTTTCCACATAGCGTTGCAATCCTTCACATGCAGTAGGCTCGTCATCGGTTATTACACATTTTACCTGTTTCATCCTATAATTCTATCACAAGTTTTACTCTAAACAAAGTATCTCCTCTATTTATGTCCAGCGTATGACGCTCCGGATATAGCAGCTCCAGCCTGCGCCTCAGATTTTCTATGCCGATTCCATGTTTTCCTTTCTGGTGCACTAATGGTTCCGGTATAGAATTTTCAATACTAAAACACAACTTGCCTTCTTTCAGACACATATCCATAGCTATAAAATAGTTCCCTCCCACATATTTGAAAGCATTCTCCACCAACGGTACAAACAACAATGGATAAATCTCAACCTGCGCCTCCATTTCATCGAAATGCACCTGCAACTGCAGCCGCTTCGTAGCACGAAGTTTACATAGGCTGATGTATTGTTTCAGATATTCCACTTCCACACGAACTTGCACTTTCTCCCCGTCATTGTATAATTGGTAACGAAGCAAATCGGACAATTGCTCAAGAGTATGCCGTGGAGCCTCATTATTCTCATCTATCTGAAAATAAACCGTATTGAGTACATTAAAAAGAAAGTGTGGATGATATTGTGCTTTAAGGAATTTCAGCTCTGTCTGGAGCTGGTCATTTTTTATCTTCTCCAATTGCAGGCGTTGAGCTTCGTTTTCCTTCTGTATCATCTGATTACGCAAGAATATATAGAAGAAGCCGCCAAGCAACATACTGACTATGGCGGGAATAGGCACATCGTATAAATCAAGACTTACCCCCATCAAAAAGCGGATAACCCACATCGTCAGAAGACACCAGACGGGAGCTGTCAGGACAACCACCCCGTATTCCTGCCACCACACCAACTTCCGCTTCCGGCACAAACAAAGCCAATACTTCAATAGAAAAAAGATAGGGTAAGACATGAAGAGTACCACAAGCATATCCTTCAACATGAAATTCCACTCATTACTTTCCCAATAGTATTCATGTTTCGGAATATCATTCGCCACACGAATACATAGAAAAAGAATCACGGCAAATAATGCCGGCATCAGCCATTTGTTCCACAGTCTGCCCATAGTAGTTACAAATTTACTCTTTTTGTTTCATCTATTTCTTTTTTCCTTCTGCTTTCTTTTGTATCGCTGCCTTTTTGAAAACGCCAAGAGAAAGCAATACCCAGCACACGTTTGTTGTGCCGTTCGTCAACAAACGCCTGCACACCGGGAGATTGAATATCTACTTTTTGATAATTGGTGTTGAATACATCCTTGGCAAACAAGGTAACGGTGCATCTGTTACGGAACATCTTCTTTTGGATGCCGACATTCACTTCCAGCGCCGGATGTACTGTGGCTTGTCCGTAGGCCATTCGTCCATTATAATTTGCCGAAAGTTCGGCCGACCATACGGAAGTGAAAGCAAACTGGTTCATGCAGCCGAATATCGGGGTAAACATACGGTTTTTCATTTTCTGCCCTTGCTCCGTCCAACCATAATTATTATAAATACCGATAGCGGTCAGATTCACCTTCCAAAAAGAAACAGGTGAGAGGTTGGCGGCATGTACACGCATACCCGTCTGTACATAGGAAGACAGATTCTGGGGCATTACATAGATACGCCGCCCCTCCTGTTCGCGATAGCTCTTCATGATAGCATCATCTGTATGCGAGAAAAAGAGCACTGTCTGAAACCAGTCACGATACACATACCCCAACTCTATATTATCAGAGAAAGAAGGATGCAGCTTCGTATTTCCCCCTTCATGGGTATAGTCATCAAATATATAGGTAAAAGGATTCAAATCACCATAATTGGGGCGGGTAATACGCCTGCCATACGAAAGCTGAAACAGATGTTCCGAAGTCAAACCGTATTGCAAAGCAATAGTAGGAAACAAATGGAAGTAATTCGTTGTAAACGAAGAGTCTTTCTGTTGTGTATTTCCTCCAAAATCCCCGTGTACATGGGTATGTTCCAACCTTAGACCCGCTGAGATTTTCAAGCGGTCTTTCTCATAGCCGACTTGTAGATAAGAGGCATTGATATTCTCATCATATACGAATCGGGAACCAAGTGCCCCGTCCGGCAGCCAGCCGGAAACCGACGGACGCATATAACCTGCCGTATTGTCTATCGTAACAAATGAGGTTTTGACTCCGGCCTGTAACTTCCAAACCTCACTCAATGGATAAACCGCATCTATCTGTCCGACATATAAGTCGGTATTTCCCTTCATATCCCCTTTCAATGTATCGGGCTTAAAACTATCCATCAACTGGTTTCCAACACGGTAGTAATGGAAATAATCAAAAGAAGCGCTGAGTTCTCCCCCTTCTCTTTTCAGCTTGTGCGCCATACTGGTTCCGGCAGAAACATTATTCCGGTTTTGCTCCGCATGGCTGTAAGTATTTCCCGCAACTCCGGTTTCTCGGATTTCCGTAAACATGCCTGCATTTTCCCTTTGCCGGGAAAAGTTTCCACCCAATGAGACTCCCCAAACTGTCCGCTCATTGAGATAATAATCACATCCGGTACGAAAATAGTGCGAATAATTCCTACGCTTCCGGTAAGAGTCCTGCATCATCCTTCCTCCATCCCGTTCGAACGCACGGTCGATAAACAAGTCTATGACATCCTTCCCCTGATAATACGAATAGTTCAAATAAAGATTGAACTTATTCTCCCGGATATTCATGGAGGCACCTCCATAACCGCTACCCGTCCGTCCAAGACTGCCATTGCCGTTCAAGGCAGATTCACACCGCGCAGTCTGATTTTTCTTGTACGGATATCAATCAACCCGGAGCTTCCCGCCGCATCGTGGCGTGCGGAAGGCTGGGTTATCAAGTCTATCTTATCAGCATTAGTTGCAGGAGTAGATTTCAACAGACTCATCAATTCATCTCCCGAAAGATAAGTAGGCTTGCCATCCATCAGAATCGTCGCACCGCTTTGTCCGTTCAGCAAGATATTACCATTGGAATCTATCACGACTCCCGGCAGGGAAGCAAGAACATCATAAAGACTTCCCGTACTTTGAGTGACTGACGCATCCATCCGGTAACTTGTTTTACCGGCAGATATTTCTACCAACGGGAGTTTAGCAGTTACCATAATTTCTTCCAAACGCTGGTCGGCAATCGTATCCTGCTGCGACCAAACCACCAAAGGCATACTCAATAAAATTGCCCCTAAAAAAACATTTCGATACATACTCTTCCTCATTTTTTATTTCAAAAGTAGGCAGGCTGTAGAAAGTGAACAAATTATAGTGACAAAGGAATGTTATCCAGTGACAACATGCAGTTTTACCCTATTCTTCTTTTGATATTACCAAATAACCCCTATCTTTGCAAAATCTATCAATCTGACAGTAATTGCGTAATTACACCAACAAAATTATTAGATAATGAATAAAATCATTAGCAAAGAACACTTTTCTGAAAAGGTCTTTAAGTTAGTCATTGAAGCACCATTGATTGCCAAATCACGTAAGGCAGGGCACTTTGTCATTGTACGTGTGGGCGAAAAAGGCGAACGTATGCCGCTTACCATTGCGGAAGCCGACCCGGTAAAGGGAACCATCACACTGGTGGTTCAGGAAGTCGGGCTCTCCTCTACCCGTCTTTGCGAACTGAACGAAGGCGATTATATTACGGATGTTGTCGGCCCGTTGGGACAAGCTACGCACATTGACAACTTCGGTACTGTGGTCTGTGCCGGAGGTGGTGTAGGCGTAGCTCCCATGCTCCCTATCGTACAAGCGCTGAAAGCTGCCGGCAACCGCGTCATCACCGTACTGGCAGGACGTACCAAAGAACTGATCATCCTTGAAAAGGAGATGCGCGAAAGCTCCGACGAAGTCATTATCATGACCGACGACGGTTCCTACGGACGAAAAGGTCTGGTGACGGAAGGCGTAGAAGAAGTCATCAAGCGCGAGAAGGTGAACAAGTGTTTCGCCATCGGCCCCGCCATCATGATGAAATTTGTTTGTTTGCTGACAAAGAAATACGAAATCCCCACGGATGTATCCCTGAATACGATTATGGTTGACGGTACCGGCATGTGTGGCGCCTGCCGAATCACCATCGGAGGAAAGACCAAATTTGTATGTGTGGACGGCCCTGAGTTCGACGGACATCAAGTGGACTTCGACGAGATGCTGAAGCGTATGGGCGCTTTTAAAAACATCGAACGCGAGGAGATGCACAAGCTGGAAGAACCTCAGACCTGCCAAGCTACCGGTGAAAACATGGAAGATGAGAAAAGCCGTAATGCTGCATGGCGTCAGGAGTTACGCAAATCCATGAAAGCCAAAGAACGGACTGCCATTCCACGCGTGGAGATGAACGAGCTCGATGCAGAATACCGCTCGCACAGCCGCAAGGAGGAAGTCAACCAAGGGTTAACGAAAGAACAAGCGCTGACAGAGGCCAAACGTTGCTTGGACTGCGCCAACCCCGGATGTACGGAAGGTTGTCCGGTAGGTATCGACATCCCCCGCTTCATCAAGAACATTGAGCGCGGTGAATTCCTCGAAGCAGCCAAGACACTGAAAGAAACCAGTGCACTGCCTGCCGTCTGCGGTCGCGTCTGCCCGCAGGAGAAACAGTGCGAATCCAAATGTATCCATCTGAAAATGAACGAAAAGCCGGTAGCCATCGGCTATCTGGAACGTTTTGCCGCTGACTACGAACGGGAGAGCGGACAAATCTCCATACCTGAAATCAAGGAAAAGAACGGTATCAAAGTAGCTGTCATCGGTTCGGGTCCCGCCGGTCTGTCATTTGCCGGAGATATGGCGAAGTATGGCTATGACGTGACTGTTTTCGAAGCACTGCATGAGATTGGCGGTGTATTGAAATACGGCATTCCGGAGTTCCGCCTGCCCAACAAAGTGGTGGATGTGGAAATTGACAACCTTGCCAAAATGGGAGTAGAATTCGTCAAGGACTGTATCATCGGCAAGACGCTCAGCGTGGAACAACTGGAAGAGGAAGGATTCAAGGGCATATTCGTAGCTTCCGGAGCAGGACTGCCCAACTTTATGAACATCCCCGGCGAGAACTCCATCAATATCCTCTCGTCCAATGAATACCTGACCCGTGTCAATCTGATGGATGCCGCCAGTGAAGACTCCGATACTCCGGTTCCTTTCGGCAAATGCGTAGCCGTGATAGGTGGTGGAAATACAGCTATGGACTCCGTACGTACCGCACGCCGTCTCGGTGCAGAGCGTGCCATGATTATCTACCGTCGTTCGGAAGAAGAAATGCCGGCACGTATCGAGGAGGTGAAACATGCCAAGGAAGAAGGTGTAGAATTCCTGACCCTCCACAACCCAATCGAATACATTGCCGACGAACAAGGAAAAGTGAAACAAGTGGTGCTTCAGAAAATGGAACTGGGTGAACCGGATGCCAGCGGACGCCGCAGTCCCGTACCCATTCCCGGAGCCACGGAAACCATCGACATCGACCTTGCCATCGTCAGCGTAGGTGTATCTCCCAACCCGATTGTCCCAAGCTCCATCAAGGGACTGGAATTGGGCCGGAAGGGAACGATTGCCGTCAATGATAACATGCAGTCGTCCATCCCGACCATCTTTGCCGGAGGCGACATTGTCCGCGGAGGTGCCACCGTAATCCTTGCCATGGGAGACGGACGAAAGGCAGCAGCAGCGATGAACGAGCAGCTAAAAAAATAAGAATCTGTCATGAAAGGTGGAGACATACGAACTCCACCTTTTTTATTCTACTACAACCTCTCCCTCTACTTTCCCCTTCTAGCATACAATTTAAATATTTCAAGAATATGAAACGTATTTATCTATCCCTCCTTCCCTGTCTGGCTTACCTATTGGCAAGCGCCCAAGAGCCCCTAAACGGGGATTCCCTTGCCTCAGACTTTCGGTATCTGGTAAAAGAACTGGCAGCAACCCATCCCGACCCTTACAGCGGCTTCGGAGGAAAAGTATTCTTCTACGAACAAGCTTTCCATCTGGAGAACGAGTTACGCCGGACTCCCGGTACGAAACAGACCTTTTTTGATAAGGTAAGCATTTTCCTATCCAATCTGCAAGACGGACATACCTACCTTTTACCTCCCACAGCCAATCAACAAGCAAATCAGCGTTACCTGGCACTGGAAGTACGCACCATCCCCGACGGCATTATACTTCAAGGAATCCCTGAAACGTACAAAGACTTGTTAGGTAGCCGTATCACAACCATCAACGGAGATTCTTTAGAAGAGGTACTGGCCCGCACTGCCGCTATCCAAGCCAGTGAAAACCTATATGACCGTTATGCCAATCTATGCAGGTCCATGCCTACGGAACATTTCTTGAGACAGCTTTTCCCTGAAATGAAAGACAACCTTCACCTCTCACTTCTTACTCCCGACGGCAAATCAAGAGGATTAACCCTTCCCTTATTGTCAAGGCAGGAAGTGCAAAACACACCCATGCAACACAATAACAGTTGGAAAGCTTATACAGACAAACAACTGGCCTATCAGTTCATAGACAACGACAAGCAAATAATGCTCATCAATATCAACAGTATCATGGCACGGGATAATTTTGAGTATATGCAAAAACAAGGGCTGAAAGATTTATACCGGCAAATAGGATTCTATTATCGGGATATCCTGAAACAAGATATGCCCGCCGATACCCTGCAAGCCATTCGGCAACTCCCGTCCCTTTCCGAAGTTTTCGCCCATATGCTGAAAGAGATGAAGAAGGAAGCCTCCTCCACCCTCATCATAGATTTGCGCAACAATAGCGGCGGCTGGACTCCAATTGTCCTACCCACACTTTACCAACTGTTCGGCGACCACTTCCTGCAAACGGATATGGATATAGAATTCTATCGTATCATCTCTCCCCTCTACATGCAAAAACTACAGACAAACTTACAGGATTTCAACCAAGCATACGGAACAGACTATGCCTACGGTGACTACACTTTTAGTACGGACGAAGCAGACACCACAAACATAGAACAGCGACGGACCGACTTCATCGAGAACTGCATGTCCAGTGTGCCGGAAGAACTGAGAAAGCAACAAGGAAAGGCGCTCTATACTCCGGAACACATTTACGTCATTACCAACGAACGTACCTTCAGTGCAGCTTTCCACTACACTTTCTATCTGTGGAAAATGGGTGCTACCCTTGTAGGAATACCCAGCGGACAAGCCCCCAATACCTACATGGAACAAACCTTATTCCGGCTACCCTATACCGGTATGCAAGGCTCTATCTCCAACTCCATACAAATATGCTTTCCGGGCAAAGACCGGTGTGCCCACACACTTTATCCGGACTTGATGCCCACCTATCAGGATTACCAAAGATATAATTTCGATGTCCAAACTGAGATTCTGTATTTACTCGACAAGATTAAATCGGCTCCTCATTCTCATACGAACCCTGCGGAGAAGAATCAGAAGTAAAACAAAGCCCCGTTTACAAATAAATTGCAAACAGGGCTTTATTTCCATATTTCAATAAAGAGACTACTTCACCACCTTGTTCGTTGCCGGGTCGGGGAAAATCACCGTCGGCTTGAACGACTTGGCTTCTTCAAAGTCCATCAGCGCGTAGGACATGATAATAACGATGTCATCAGGTTGCACCTTGCGGGCTGCCGCACCGTTCAGGCAAATTTTGCCAGAGCCACGCTCGCCTTTAATAATGTAGGTTTCAAAACGTTCACCGTTATTATTGTCGGCTATATACACCTTCTCGCCGGCAATCATGTTGGCGGCATCCATCAAATCTTCATCAATCGTAATGCTTCCCATATAGTTCAAGTTCGCTTCCGTGACGCGGGCACAATGGATTTTCGACTTCAACACTTCAATCATCATATCTTTATAAATTACGAATTACTAATTATAAATTACAAGGCAGCAGGCTCTTTGTACTTGATATTGTCAATCAGACGGACTTCCCCGCAGAACACCGTGATGCAACCCACAGCATAAGAGGTTTCCTCCCAATCGGCAATCTTCTGTAAGGTATTGCCATCCACCAGCTCAAAGTATTCCAAACGCAATCCGGGGGCGGCTGCGATGGTGTCTTCCACAAACTTCTGTGTCTCAGCTACCGTATGTGAGGCTCCAAAGGTACGACTTTCAAATAAAGTCTGCGAAATTCTCAGTGCATTTTTGCGTTCTTCGGCAGATAAACGGGCATTGCGGCTGCTCAGAGCCAACCCGTCTTCCTCACGGACAATGGGACAGCCTACAATTTCCAAAGGATACTTCATCTGGCGGACCATCTCGCGAATAATTGCCAGCTGCTGGAAATCTTTCTCGCCGAAGTAGGCACGATCCGGCTGCACAGCATCAAACAGTTTGCTCACAATCTGGCAAACACCATTAAAATGTCCCGGACGGAATGCCCCTTCCATCACTGTGTCCAGCGGCGCATAGCTGAAACGGCGGGTATCCGGTTCCGGATACATCTCCTCCACCGAAGGAGCAAAGACAAATGCCGCTCCACACTCCTCCAGCAAACGGCAATCAGCCTCCGGTGTACGGGGATATTTCACTAAATCATTCTTGTCATTAAACTGGGTCGGATTTACAAAAACGCTTACTACGGCAGCGTCATTTTCTGCCACACAACGTTTCACCAATGAGGCATGACCGGCATGCAAGGCACCCATCGTAGGTACCAGACCTACCTTCTTTCCTTGGGCTCTCAAAGCCGAAAGTCCGGCCTGCAAGTCCTTGATAGTATGTACTATTTCCATTTTAATTGGTTATATAATAACTTGGTTGTTCGCAAAAGCGGTGCAAAATAAACCATTATTTAGCATATAAAGAAGAAATATCGCAAATTAATGCAAAACTCAGTACACTTTCCGGCAATTCCAGAAGCAGCTGTCTCGCTGAATAACAAGCAGTTAACAATTCATAAGGAATTATAGACGGGCTCCGTTTGCTTTATTGCCCGATTTTTTTATATCTTTGCAGAATAATTGAGAACATTGTTATTATGACAAAGGCGAACAAGGTTTTATTTATAACCCAAGAAATTACCCCTTACGTTTCAGAATCCGAAATGTCCCTCGTAGGCAGAAACCTACCTCAGGCTATTCAAGAAAAAGGCAGAGAAATCAGAACGTTTATGCCCAAATGGGGAAATATCAACGAACGCAGAAACCAGCTGCATGAGGTGATACGACTCTCCGGCATGAACCTCATCATTGACGATACCGATCACCCGCTCATCATCAAGGTTGCCTCTATCCAGTCTGCACGTATGCAAGTATACTTCATCGACAACGATGACTACTTCCAGAACCGCTTGCAGGTAACAGACGAAAATGGTGAAGAGTATGAAGACAATGATGCCCGTGCCATCTTCTATGCCCGTGGCGTACTGGAAACGGTGAAGAACTGCGTTGGTGTCCCGACATCATCCACTGCCACGGCTGGATGACCGCTTTAGCGCCTCTGTACATCAAAAAAGCCTATAAAGACGAACCTTCCTTCAGAGATGCCAAGGTCATATTTTCCCTTTATGAAGATGACTTCAAACAACCTTTCCACGCAGACTTCTCTAACAAGCTATTGTTGAAAGGCATCGCCAAGAAAGATATTGCAGGATTGAAGGAACCCATTGACTACACAGCACTTTGCAAACTGGCTGCTGACTTCTCCGACGGCATTATCCAGCAAAGCGAACACGTCAATGAGGAAGTACTGAACTATGCCCGCGAATCCGGAAAACCGGTATTGGAATATCAATCTCCCGAGAACTTTGCTGAAGCCTGCAATGACTTCTACGACAAGGTATGGGAAACAGAACAAAAATAAAATCGATTTAGACAGTTAAAACTATGAAAGTAAGATACCTGGGAACATTGCTTTTGGCAGTCCTGACTTTCTTTGGATGCGATGACAACACCGGAACATTAGGTCTGGGTATGTTGCCCGATTCTGACGGCATGTCAGCGCATACTACTACTTTTAATGTAACAACACGTTCATTTGCCGTTGATTCCGTATTTGCCAAAACGAGTACCGGCTATATAGGCAAGTTTTCCGACCCGGAATTCGGTTATTACGAAACAAGTTTCCTTACGGAGCTGAACTGTACGGAAAACTTCTCCCTTCCGGAAGTGTATAAAGTGACCGAACGGGACAGTGAAGGAAATCCAATCAAGGCAACTGGTACAATGACTGCCGACTCGGTAGTTTCAGTGCAACTGGCAGTCTATTATTCCAGTTGGTTCGGCGACTCCCTGAATGCATGCCGGATGAGTATCTATGAACTGGACAAGAAGCTGGACAAAAATCGCTATACCAATATCAATCCAGAAGAATACTACAACAAGTACGACCCCAAGTCCCTGCTCGGACGTAAGGCTTATTCAGCTTTCGATACGTCTGTTCCGGATTCTGTGAGATTTGAAAAGGACAATAATGGTTATTATACTTTCTATCCCAATGTGACGTTCCCATTGGACAAGAAAACTTTCGGCGAAGACAGAATATTGAAGGTTTATCGCGAGCATCCCGAATACTTTAAAGACGCCGCAACTTTCATAGACAAGATTTTCAAAGGAGTATATGTAAAGAGCGATTACGGAGATGGAACCATCCTCTATGTGGATTATGTGGCTTTGAATATGCAATTCCGTTTCCACTACGTAAATGATACTACCGGTGTAGCACTGAAGAAAAAAGATGGTACAGACTCTTTGTTCTATAGCATGCAGACTGTATTTGCCTCTACCAAAGAGGTTATCCAGGCAAACCAGTTCCTGAATTCAGATTTGATAAAGGAAAAGGCTGCCGAACCTCAGCACACTTACATTAAATCTCCTGCCGGTATCTTCACCGAAGCTATCATGCCATACGATTCAATATACAACAAACTGACCAATGACACCCTGAATGCCGTGAAACTGACTTTCACGAATTACAATATAAACAGTGACTACGAATATAGCATGAGTGCTCCCAATGACGTGCTGTTGATACGTAAGCAGGAGTTGAAGAGCTTCTTTGAAGAGAACAAAGTCAGGGATAATATTACTTCATTTACAACCACCCACAATGCATTTGCTACCAATCAATATGTATTCAGCAACATAGCCCGGTTGGTTACCACTTGCATCAACGAAAAACAAGCTGCCAAGAAAGCCGCCAAAGAAAAGGCCGGCAGTTCTTGGAATGAGACAGAGTGGGAAAAAACTTGGAACAAAGAAAATGAAGACTGGGATAAGGTATTGCTGATTCCGGTTTCCATTACCTATGACAGCAGTACAAGCAGCAGCGGCAACAAAACCATAACCGGTATCCAAAACGACCTCAAGCCGGGATATGCCAAACTAAAAGGCGGCCCGAAAGAGAATGCAAAAGGCGAAGTGGAATCTCCGCTGAAAATAGAAGTTACATACACCAGTTTCAACAAGTAACTGACAGATATTCCATAAAAAAGCTTCCGCTCATTGTAGAGCGGAAGGCTTTTTTGATTGATGGGACAAGCTGCCGATATTATTCAGCAGCCTTTTTTAGTTGTTTTCTTTGCGACAGGCTTTTTGGCAGGAGCCTTGGCCTTTGCCGGTTTTTCTGCGGCAGATTTAGCTGTAGCCTTGCTCTCTTTCTTTTCTGCAGCCTTTATCTTCTCCAACTTGGCCTGTGCTTTCTCCAATTCCTTATGCAGTTCCTCTATCTCGGCACCTTGGTTCTGGATAGTGGTCAGCAATGCATTCAGTTCTTCGTTATCTATATCCACCGGATAGAGAGAATCGACACGTTTGATAAAGTCACCAAGAATATTCATATAATTGGTGAAAGCATCAAAAGGAGATTCATAAATGCCACGGTTCAAGCCGACACCGCTTTGCTTGGTAGTCATGAAACGGAAGTTGTTACTTGCCTGCAGATAATCCCAGTCCTGCTTGATACGGCGGTCATCACAAAGATGGACACGTTCGGCAACACTATACAACTTGTTGAATGCTTCACGCTGCATCACGTTACCCAGCCAACAGCTGGTATCTCTTTCTTCGTCCACCCAAGACATCGGATATGGAACGTCCAACTGGGAAACAGATTTCAGTTTGGTAACGATTTCCGTCGGTGTGGAGAAAGTAATCCCCTTTTCCTTGGCACAGTATGGAAGAGCCTTCAGGAATTCCAGAATATTGGAAGACAACGGCTGTGCCATGCCCAGAGCAGAGAGCTCCATAAAGATGTTGATGACCTGCTCTTCCTGCGGTAAAGCATCAATCCAGTTGATGTACTTGTCGGCAAACAAAGGATACTCGTTCCACTCGGAGTTGGAGAAGCGCAGGCTGATGTCGTCAGACAGCTTAAAGTCACGCAACAGCAACTTCAAGTTAGGATTCATAGAGCAATGGTATACATAGTGCGGACTCTTCCAACCCAGAACATGCTTGGCTCCTTCCGTCAGCATACCCTTGAATCCCAAAGCTGCCACCATCGCACCAATCTCGTCATTATAAATCAGACTGGAATTACGGAACACCTTCGGTGCCTTACCGAACATTTGCTTCATCTTAGCGCTCTGACGCATCACCTCTTCCTTGAAGCAATCCTCGTTGGCCAGAGAAGAAAGGCCATGGGAATAAGGCTCGGCAAGGAACTCACAGCAACCGGTATCATTCAGCTGGTGCAACAAGTCGATGACAGCCGGCGCATATATTTCCAACTGCTCCAGCGCAACCCCCGAAATGGAGAAAGCCACTTTAAACGCACCTCCGGAATTCTTCACCATTTCAATCAGGGTGTTCAATGCCGGGATATAAGAGCGTTCGGCTACATCATTGATACTGGTTTCATTGGCATAATCATCGTAGTAATAATGATCGGTACCTATATCAAAGAAACGGTAACGTTTCAGATGAATGATTTGATGTATTTCAAAATAAAGACAGATAGTTCTCATTTCTATTATTGTTTTTGTTATTTACCATAGTTTCTTAACACATCCACGTAGAGGGCGCGGATTCTCAAACCTACTTTTTCCCACGTGATTCCATCCACTTCCTTCTTGCCTTCCTCCTGCAGATATTGGAAGAGAGCGGGATTGGTGCAGAGGGAATAAATGGCATCGGCCATTGCATGAATGTCCCAATAATCGGTCTTGATGACCTTATCAAGAATTTCACCGCATCCCGACTGCTTGGAAATGATGGAAGGAGTCCCACACTGCATGGCTTCCAGCGGAGCGATACCGAAAGGCTCGGAAACGGAAGGCATAACGAATACATCACTGTTCTTGTAAACCTCATATACCTGCTTTCCCTTCATGAAGCCCGGGAAGTGGAACCGATCGGCAATGCCCCGCTCGGCTGCCAGATTAATCATGGCATCCATCATATCTCCCGAACCGGCCATAACAAAGCGGATGTTGCGGGCACGCTGCAATACCAGCGAAGCTGCTTCCACAAAGTATTCCGGCCCCTTCTGCATGGTGATACGGCCCAGGAATGTCACAATCTTTTCTTTGGAATGATCGGGACGCGGAATGTCCTGGTATTCCTGCGAGAGAGGATAGACGGCATTGTGCATGGCAAACACCTTCTTGGGGTTCTGATGGTACTGCTCAATAACCGTGCGGCGGGTCAGTTCGGACACGCACATGATGCAGTCGGCATAATCCATACCGTTCTTCTCCATAGAATAGACGGTAGGATTGACTTTTCCGCGCGAACGGTCAAAGTCCGTAGCATGGACATGGATACAGAGCGGCTTTCCGCTCACCATCTTGGCATGCACTCCGGCAGGATACGTCAGCCAGTCGTGGGCATGAATAATATCAAATTCCTGCTGGCGAGCCACTACTCCGGCAATCACCGAGAAGTTGTTTATCTCTTCGTGCAGGTTGCCGGGATAACCGCCGGCAAAGTCCATGCAGCCTATGTCATTGACGTGCATATAAGAGAAATCCGAATAAATATGGTCGCGGAAAGAATAATAATCTTCCGGCGTCATGTTGCGCGTCAGCCTCGACTTCAAATAATTGTAATCGACATCACGCCACACGATAGGCACCTGGTTCATGCCCACTATCTTCAAGAAGTCCTCTTCTTCGCCCGTCGGCTTGGGCATGCAGAAAGTAGTTTCCACATCACCCTGCAAACTCAATCCCTTAGTTATTCCATAAGAAGCAACCGCAAGACCACCATATATTTTGGGAGGAAATTCCCATCCAAACATTAAAACTTTCATCTTCGTTCCTCCTTTTATAAATTATACTTAGACAATAACTTCAAGATACGCAGGATTTCCGCCGTATTCATGGCAAATGACACCGCCCCTCTTCCAACAAACGGAGGATTACCATCGAAGAGTTCGGGCAATGCGCCAATACAGTGGGAAGTCAT
>ENA-OPYY01000061-OPYY01000061.1-human-gut-metagenome-genome-assembly--contig:-NODE-61-length-46024-cov-2.652091_pt1 | contig 46024 bp, 42 predicted proteins | sample MGYA00242472_ERZ504481 | MGnify/ENA primary metagenome ERZ504481 (study PRJEB26092, sample SAMD00036265) | human gut metagenome | host: Homo sapiens | study: EMG produced TPA metagenomics assembly of...
ATATACCTTTCCTTCTGGTGTTAACAGTTAAAATCCCCTGATCTCTGCAATAATCTCCATAATCCCTATTATAAATATATTCATTCTCATCAAACATATCGGCTGCTCTTCCCAAAGGATAGCAAGTCTGTTCAATTATATTAACATTTACTGAATAGTCTTCGATATGCTCAAGCATGCCACGTGCTCTCTTACTATTTTTAAGCGATGTACACCCAATAACAGTTTTAAGATTCATTTTTTTACAGGCCATAAGTACATTTTTGATGTTATCATAAGGTACATATTTGTTATGAAAATCATCGGAGCTTATTTTCAAATGACTTACTCCAGATTCCTTCATTTCTTGAACTACACTAAGTGCTTCCTCATAGGATGTCGCCCAAAAACAATTCGATGTAATAGTAGTACGCATTCCAAGTTCTCTACTATATTTAGAAAGTTCCATAATTTCATCTTTAAATACTAATGGTTCACCACCTGCAAATCCAACAAGAAAAAATTTGTTATCTTTTGCCTGTCGAATTAATTCTTTTGCAAAATTCTTATCCATTTTTTCTGATCGTTCTGGACCACATGAAAAAGTACAAATATCACATTTCGAACTACACTTGTAAGTATAAAGTAATAACATAATTCTATAATCCATATTTTCTCCTCCTTTATCTAAAGCAGCACTCTGTTTTTAACAAAACCCTCGCCATAACCTAATAATTTGGCTATATATTCAAAAAACATTTTTTCAATATGTAATTTTTCAAAGCAAATTCCGCGATAATTCTATTATACTCGCATCGAACACTGTCCCAATCTATACCACATCCACCTCCGCAAAGTCTTTTTGCCCAACATGATTTGCATGTTTCACGTATTTTAAATCTTCCCATATATTTTTCCCATTCTAACCCAGAATAAATATTTCCACATTGATGTTTCTCATCTCCCACTGTATATGGACATTTATACAAATCTCCATCCGGTGTAAACTGCAACAAATTAGTATTATAATATGTACACTCTCTTCGAATAATATTTTTATCAATAAAATATTCTTTGTCCGAAAGATTTCTAATATTCCTTCCTTCTCTCAAACGTTCCAAATATTTTTCAGAATCAACTAATTTTGATAGTTCATTCTTTAATTTTGAAATATTTCTTTCATCAACAGCAAGTTCTTTAAGATTCGTTTTAACAAGATCAAAAAATACATAATAAAGCCCAAGATTCCATAAAAAATCGATATCATCAGCAAGACTCTCCAAACCTGGACTTGTTAAGGTCATACGTGCTGTCATATTATAATAGTTATGTTTCTTAATAAAATCCAATGTCTCTAGAACTTTATTGAAACTTCCTTCTGTATTAATGAATCTTCTATTTAAGTCATGAATTCTTTGGCCTCCATCTATACTAAAATTAATGTGTATATTGTTTTTAATTATGTAATCCAAAATTTTTTCATTCATTATAGTTCCATTAGTAGTGAGTGTATAGCGTACAGGAATTCCTATCTCTTTCGCTTTACTATTCATATAATCAATCGAGAAGTAAAATACATCCAAGTTCAACAAAGGCTCGCCTCCCATAAAATGCATATTGTATTTGGGAGCTTCCTTACTTGCATAATCAAAAAAGTAATCTATCGCATCTTTTGCTGTCGCTTTACTCATAATTTTCTCTAATCCATAGGTTCCTCCATCTGCAAAGCAGTACGTACAACGCATATTACAAACATGTGATATAGAAAGAGCCATTTTATTTAAAACTTTTCCCGATTTCCATTCTTTTTCAGAGATTGGAACATGTTCTCTTATATTTGACTTTTTCCCCTGATTGTTAAATATAGCAGATTTATTTTCTCTACTGACGTTATCTGCTGCAATAATATTACCGCACTCTATGTCATACAAATATGTCTTGTTTTGAACTTGAAACTCAAAATACTTATTTTCTATCATAATCTTTCCTTCCTACTATCCTATCAAGAGTCTGTGGAGAATTTACAATTAAACGTGCATACAACCTTAATGCCTCTTCTAACGATATTTTCGTCTTTACACACCATTCCTCTGCTGGTTCATTTATATCATTAGAATAAACGCTATTCTCATAGACACATCCATCTGCACATAATAATTGTGCCCAACACTCTGAGCATTTATCTATATACGGTTTCTTTTCCCTTAGTTCCACAATATTATCGGATAATTTGTGCTGCTCATCTTCCATAAAACGATAGCATCTATATCGTTCTCCTTCCGGGGAAAATATCATTGCTCCTCCACCCCAGAAAAAGCAATTTACATTAAGCTTTCTGTTATGAATAATTTTTAATTTATTTACCAAATTTTGATATGTATAAGGTCTATTATTTATTAAATTTTGATATGTTAATTCAGATATTCTTTTTATTTCATTATGGTATATTTTATAGTCATCATATGTATATCTAATAGTATTATCAAATACTAAATTTGAACGTACCATATTAATTCCCATATTCCACAATTCCATAACTGCATCTGTAAGATATGGAATTCCCTCTTTTGTCAAAGTAATTTGAGCGGATATTTTGGGTAAATACTTTCTAAATTTTTTTACATTTGCAGTAATATCTTCAAAGCTTCCTTTTCCCGACACATACTTTCTATTCAAATCATGTATTTTCTCAATACCATCAATGCTAATACTAACTCTAAAATGATTTTCTTGAAATAGTTTCAGAAGTCTTTCATCTACTATAGTTCCATTTGTAGTTATATTATATCTAACCTTATTCTTTCTATTTTTAAACAAGCCATTAATATAATTCACACAATATATTAATGTTTCTTGGTTTAGTAAGGGCTCACCACCAAAAAAATTCACCTCAAAGAGGGTACACTTTTCATCAATTTGTTTATACCATATATCAATACATTTTTTTGCTACTTCTTTTGTCATTAAAACTCTCTGGTTTCCGTAATCTCCACCATTTCCAAAGCAGTACTGGCATCGCAAATTGCAATCATGTGAAATATTTAGCCATAGTCCATTATGATGATTAGTGTTTTCTATTTTCTTGTCATACGCCTTATATACTTCATTACACTTTTCCATAGATGAAAAATAATTTCTAATATCTGCAACTGCTTTTTCCAATTGCTCCACTGAATATTTAGCTGAAAAAAAAGATTGTAATTTCTGAATATCATTCTGGTCATTTATATTAAAAATTTTCAAGTATCTTATCAAATCATAATATGACTGTGGTACATCCAATAATTCTCCATTATGCCCATTAAAAACAAAAAAGTGATTTTCTTCTTTAAAGAGCAAATTATCATTTGCAATTTGCATTTCACACATTTTATATACCTCCAAATATTTTTTTCATTTCATCTTGTGATATATCATTACTTATACTGTCATATATATATAATCTCAATTTATATATATGTCGTTTCAATTTACAACGTAATTCTTTTTGCGCTCTATTATCACACGATTTTAAAGCTAAACACTCTCCTCCACACAAATATCGTGCCCAGCAGTCTTTACACCAAGAATCATCTTTATCCATTTCTCTTAAATCTCTTATCCGTTTTTCATCAAATCCTCTGTCCACATTTCCAATGCAATATTCATCGTACATCATAACATCACAGGGATATATATTTCCTTCAGGAGAAAACGCACACCTATTTTTTAATGCACTACAAGATTTTATTACTGGGATATGTCTATGTATTTTTTCTAACGGTGTCAAAGGATAGCAATGCACATAATCCTTTTCATTATATTTTTCAATTATTATATCTGCCAATACACTATACTCTTCCATAAGCTTTTCAATATCGTTATTTGTAAACTCCATCCCTGGATCATTAGAGATCACTTCCCCAAAATGAATACTTTTAGCATTAAGTTTGTCAAACATAAATCTAGCTATTTCTGAAATATTTAAATTATATGGAGTAACAGTAACATTAATATTCATTCGTCCTAAAGACTTAAAGAATTCCATATTTTCCATAACTTTTAAATATGAGCTCGTTCCCTGCCTCATCGGACGCAAATAGTCATTTATATCCTTTTCACCACTATCCAAACTTATAACCAAATTAACTTTATTCTTTTTAAGGAAAGATATTCTTTCTTCATCAAGTTCAATCCCATTTGAAATCGTGGAAAACTTAAATTGCTTTTTATTTAAATCCGAAATTTTGTTTGCATATTCTACTACTTTCTTAAAGTTACTAAAATCTAGAAATGGTTCTCCTCCTACAATTGTAATTTTTAGTTCATTTTTAGATGCATTTTGTATAATAAAACTATAAATTTTTTCAATCGTTTTAGGGGTAGCACTTCCCTTTTTCCCATGATTACCACCATTTGCAAAACAATACCGACACATCATATTACATGCATGAATTGTATTAATTTCTGATGCAGCTATTTTGTGCTTACCTTGATAATAAGTTTGTAGAGCCAGCTGTATTTTTTCTTGTATATCTCGCTCTTCCTTTAATATCTTCTGGATCTCATAATGCTGTTTGCTATTTATTTCTTTCTCCAATTCTTCTGTATATCTAAAAAATCGTAGACTAAATGGAAAAAAAATATACTTTTTGTTTTTTATTTTAATGATATAATACATTTCTATCCTCTCATTTCCCTATTTTATTGTATAAATTTGGGTTACAGTTTCTGGTAATGTTTCTATTATTTGAACATATAGTCGAATATTCTCTATTATAATCGCCTTTTGTAATTGGCAAAATTCCTTACAAGGAATATTAACATTCTGATTGGCATAATAATTTGCTTCACAGCATGGTATACATAACGATTTCAAAGTACACTCCGAACACTTATTTACTGCCGCCTCTAGTTCTTCTATCTTCAAATTGTTTACTTCACCTGCAACATTCCCTGCCAAAAACTTATCATTTCCAATCAACCTATGACATCTAAAAATATTTCCATTTATATCTACTTTCAAAACTTCAGGAATATAAAATGAACAAATTCCAAGTGCATTTTGATGGAGTATTTTCCCATACTGAAACAAATTAGTCAAATAAATATTTTTATGATTAACAATATTTTCATACTGGTATTTTCCAAGTTTCTCAATTTGTTCAAGCAAGATGTTCATATCCTGTTTAGTTAACTTCAAATCAGAGTTTTCTGTAGATACCGGTGCAAAAAAAATATTATTTATTCCAAGGTCCCATATATCACATAAACATTGCATTAATTGACTTACATTTTTATGCGTAACCGTTACACGAGCACTAATGGGTATTCTTAATTTCCTCATCTTTTGGATATTCTGAGTCACTTTTAAGTAACTTCCTTTTCCATTCGTAAATGGTCTTTGAATATCTTGAATTTCTTTTCCACCATCTATACTTAAAGTAACATGAAAATGATTAGTAGCAAAAATTTCTAATAACTCATCATCCAATATAGTTCCATTTGTAGTTATCTCAAAATCTGTTATGATATCTTTTGTAATTTCAGTTTTTAAATAGTGAACAACTCTTTTTATAGCCTCTTTGTTCAAAAGTGGTTCTCCACCAAAGAAAACGACTTTTAATTTTCCTTTGTTTAAATCGATTTTTTTCAACCAAAACTTTAAAATTTCATCAACTTTTTCTATCTTAATCAAATCTCGCTTTTTATTAAAACAGCCTCCATCTCCATAACAATATATACATCTCAAATTACAGTCGTTAGAAACATTTAGCCATAATGTGGTATATGGATTGCTAGACTGGCTTTTTCTTAATTGTTTTTCACAAAATTGTTCGTTTTTTTCTTTGCGAACATTTATGTATTGTTGTAAAGTATCATGATATTGTTTTATTTCATTTTCAGAAATTTCTCTTCCTAATTTTTCAAACATATCTTGTACATTACTACAATACGCATCCAAAAATTTCTTTAGTGTTTCCGAATACTCAAAAACCTTGTTGCATTCTCCACAATATATAATCTTTTTTCCACTATATGTTGATATTACTTCATAAGCAATTCCCATATGAATCTCCTCCCGCTTATTTCAAAATACAGGTACTGGAACCCAGTACCTGTATTCGCGAATTAGCTATCCATTACTTTACATACCTGCTTAGTGATATGTAGGATCACAAATGAAATTGCAATCATCGCATACATCGCTCAGTCCACATAAAATGTAATTATCGCGTTCTTCATTGGACTCGAATGTTTCACCTGAATTGTTAATAGGTGTCAGCATTGTTTTTTCTTCCATAGCAAATTGATCTCCTTTCTAAATATTATAAAAAATGTTAAATTCTTAAAATCAACATCTCTTACAATGCTATTATATAACGTAAAAACCCAAAAAAAGTTTTTATGTAAAAATATCGAACATACATGTAACAATTTATTTTATTTCCAAATTTTCTGTCCAATCCCAGCTAATATTCATCCATATAGTATAAATTTTCACGTAATAAAAAGCGAGTAAACAAAAATATTTTTCTTGTCTACCCGCTATAAAATTATTTATGAACTAATTTTTTAATATTACTATTGTGAAACAATCGTATCAACAATTGACATATCTCTAAGTTTCCTTATAGGTCCACGTACCGCAAAGACAACTGAAAGAACTAGAATAATAATGATAACGCACAACTCTGTCCATGGTATAGTCCATTCGTCTCCCCAGTTATAGCTTATTAAAATTCCGAAGAGTGTATGATGGACTATCAGTCCTAAAATAGTGCCAACTATACTTCCCGAAAGCGTATAAGTCCACGCTTCAGAACTTACCATTTTGGAAAGTTCTTTTGTGCTAAGGCCTATAGCTCGAAATATACCATATTGCTTTGTTCTTGCAGATACACTTAAAGCAATACTGTTTATAACATTAAATATAGTAATTAAAGCAATCAACACCAAAAAACCATAGAGAAAAAGCCACACACAATAATAGACTCCAATAGTACTACTATTATCCATGCGTTCGTCTTGAAAAACATACCCCTCTCCATAAGTACGATGGAGTGCATTTACTTCTGCATCTGTAGTATGATCCTCAAGTTGTATATCAATAATTGTATAATCATTTTGACCTGTTACTCGATGGAATGTATCCTCTGAGCAGATAATAGTTCCTACACCTGCTTCATTGTTAAAAGGGCTTGTTGATAACATGCCAACAATTTCTATTTCTTGCGGTTTCCCTTCAATATAAAGTGTTACAGTATCTCCTACTTTTATCGTATTCTGTGGCTCATACACAATTAGCCCTGTATTTATTTCTGTTTGAACCCTCTCTATAGACCCGGCTTGCAAGTATTCTTTAGACCAATCAAATTGTCTTTTTTCATATGAAAAAGATCAATCTTTTTTTGTGAGTCATTTGGCATAGTTGGTATATCATACATAAACATTCGTCCGTAAGCCGCCTTTACGCATGAATTTTGTTCAAGTTCATTAATATATTCATGATTTACAGAGCAAGTTTTGTCTTTACTCATAATAGATATATCCGCTGTCCAAGGATACAAGGGTGTTAAAGTATGATTCATAAAACTAATCGCCACAGAAAAAGCCAAGAAAAGAATAATACTAAAAGCAAATGAAATAGTAGTCAATATGAAATTCTTTCTACTGGCTTTAGCATGATGGATTCCCAATGCAGTGTCAATCTTAAATAACTGGATATTTAACGCCTTTTTCACAGGCTGCAAATCATTTGCATTACCCGAAACCGCTGCCAGAGGAGAAACCTTTGCAGCTCTTTTCGCTGGAGATTTAGCCGCTAAAAGTACTGTCAATACTCCAATTAAAATTCCAGATGCAATACTTGGTATACTTATATTAAAAATTGGCATCTCTCCAAAATATATTGGGCTAAGCCCTCGTAAGACTATACATAAAATCCAAGTAATAGCAATACCGATTCCAACACCTATAGGTATCGCAAATCGACACCATCTCAAAGCTTCTTTACGTACAAAACGTTTTACTTGTTTATGCGTCGCACCTATACATCTCATCAACCCGAAAAACTCTATTCGTTGTGCTACATTACTATTTAAACTACTAGTAATCATCATAATAGCCGCACTTAGAACCAGAACGAAGAGAACCGCTGCTGCAACATAGACCTGTAACATAAGTGAACTTGTACTTTGCCCCATAAGACCAAGAAGTTTAGTATTTTCTGAAATCTGTTCACTTTGAAGATTAAATTGTAATTTTATATCTGCGATCTCAGCCTGAATATCCTTTATATTTTTAAACTGAACATAAATCCTATTTCCACCATTTGTTGTAGCCTCCTGTCTCACCTCTTTTTCAAAAAATCTCTGAAAATTTTTTTGAGACATCAAAACTACGTACGAATCTTCACTCATAATGTTTGCACTATTTTCCAAAAAGCCAGAAATTCTATATGTGTAACTATTACCATTAGGAGTTAAAATTTCAATTTGATCCCCAATATCTAATTCCAATAAATCTTTTGCATTCAAAGAAAGTAACACTTCTTGGTCTGATTTTGGAAATTTTCCTTCCTCAATCATATTCGGAAATATTTGTGTTGCAAAACTTGCATCGCTACCAGCAACCAATACATTCGTTCCGTTTAATGTATATGCTTGATTCCCTGTATAGTTTAAAACATCATAGAATGAAACCGTTTGGACATTCGGACGTGCAGAAAGTTCTTTAATTTCTTCTTCATTTAAATCCGATACTGCTATATGCCATTTTCCACCCTCGCCTTCCGCTTTCATAATTTGACTACGAACAAACATATCTGCCATTCCAAAGATAGCAGTTACTAAAAGTACAGCAAGAATAATACAAAAAGTAGACATCCTGTTTCGTTTTCGATGGACTTTTTCCGATATAGAAACGAGATCAAGATAATGTTTCATTTGCATTTCCTCCTAAATCTGTAAGTATTCCATCTGTCACATGAAGTACTCTATCAACAGAAGCCGTCAAACTTTTGTTATGCGTTATCATCAGAATAGTTTGTTGATAATGTCTTGAAGCCTTCATAAGCAAATCAATAACATCCTTACTATTTTGACTATCCAAATTTCCTGTCGGCTCATCTGCAAGTATAAGTTTAGGTTTTGTAATCAATGCTCGACCAATCGCAACTCTTTGTTGCTGTCCTCCTGACAATTGGCTAGGCAGATGATTCCTTCTTTCACTTAACCGGAGTAATTCTAAAATCTCATCTACTGCTGCAATATCTGGTTTACGATAATCAAGAAGTAGTGGAAACATAATATTCTGCTCCACATTTAATTCAGAAACAAGTTGAAATGACTGAAATATAAATCCAATATTCCTCCTTCTAAAAATTGTCCTTTCTTCTTCTTTCATAGAAAAAAGATTTTGTCCATCCATCAAAATTTTACCGGAAGTGGGATTATCTAAAGCACCAATACAATTAAGAAGTGTGCTCTTACCAGATCCAGACTCTCCAACGACAGCGGCAAACTCTCCTTTCTCTAAACAAAATGATACATTTTTCAATGCATCAACTTTAGCATTTCCTTTCCCGTATGTTTTGCACAAATTTTCAACTTTTAAAATTTCCATAATTCAACCTCCTTTTTATAAGAGTAACAAAGACACCTTACAATTAGATGAATTTAATCTTACAATTCCGTAAGGAAAGAAATTGTAAATGTTGTCCCTTTTGTTACTTCACTTTGCACTGAAATCAAACCGCCTTGCCCTTCGATGATTGATTTTGCTAACGGTAGCCCCAATCCAACCCCTTGTACATTTAAGGAGTGTTTGCTACGATAAAATCGTTTAAAAATATGGTGTATGTCTTCCTGGGCGATTCCATTTCCATTATCTGAAATAAATATTCTAAAAATTACAGGCGTACATTCCCATGATATGCGGATAATATCCCCTTGCTTTGTATGATCCAAAGCATTTTTGATGATATTTCCAATAGCTTCACTTGTCCATTCCAAATCACAATTGATAACTTGTTTTATGTTCCCTAAAATACGGATTTGCTTTTTCTCGCAAATTGCCCTCTCTGTCAATTGACTAACAGAATGTGAAATCAGTTCACTTATATAGTATTCCTTTTTTTCAAAAGCAATATTTCCTATGTCTAGCCGAGTAATTTTTAACATCGCTCCAATCAGTTGCTCCATATGATTCAAAGATATACCGATTTTTTCTGAAAACCGTCTTACAACTTCTTCATTTTCCGGTTCTTCCGAGATAATTCCTTGATAGATATTAAGAGCAGCTAACGGTGTTTTAGTTGATGTGAAATATTTGATATGGTGCTTTTTAAAAATTCTTTTACTTTATGCTCTGCATTATTTTTTGATTGAAGCATTGTAGAAAGTCGTTCAACAGAAGAAAAAAAACGATAAATGTCTCCCTCACTATTTTGTGGCAAATGCTCAGAGAAGTCTCCATTAATATAATTATCAATAATTTTTTCTGCTTTATAATATAATTTTTTTCTACTCCAGAAAAATATAAAGGAACTAATAAAGTATGTCAAAATTAAAATCGATGCAACAATACCAAAAATTACAAAAGTTTGTTTTTCAAATTCTAAAAGGAAACTTGAAGAACTATTTTCTCCCCTACCTAATCTATTAAGAAAATGTTGTCCATCTTTACTTGTTTCTGAACATGTCATAGCATTTTCAATTACTACTTTCGGAACATTTTGTTCCAAAAGAGAAGACACAACCTTTTCGTCATGAGTTACATAGATTTTTTTATTGTATTACATTCTATTAAAATAAAAAGGCTTCCTACACTCATAACAAAAATGGCATAACATATCATAAATATCCAATATTTTCTTATTTGCTTATCCTGAAACAAACTCATACAGACACCTCTTTCCACTGATATCCAAAACCTCGAACAGTAATTAAATGTTCCGGATGAGAAGGATCAGTTTCAACCTTTTCACGGAGCCGCCTTATATATACAGACAGCGTATTATCATCAACATAGTTTCCCGAACCATCCCATAATTCATTTAAAATCACATTACGTGTAACAACATAATTCACATTACGTACTAACAAACCCAACAGTTTATACTCTATATGTGTCAAATCAAGCAAATTTCCTTTAAGAAAAACACAGCTTCTGTAAAAATCAATTAAAATGTCACCGCATTTTAATTGATTTTTTTCATTCTCATTTGATATGCCAGTCCTACGTAGTATAGCTCTAATACGTGAAAACAGTTCTCCCAGCTTAAAGGGTTTTGTAATATAATCGTCTCCTCCACTATCCAATCCACGTATTACATCCACCTCTTGATCAGACGCAGTCAAGAAAATAATGGGAATCTTACTATCTTGTTGGCGTACCTTTCTACACACTTCAAATCCTGTACCATCTGGTAATGTCACATCAAGAAGTAACAGTTGATATTTGTCAATACAATGCATATGTTCAAATATATCATTTACCGTGCGGTAACATTCCACACTATAGCCATTTTTGCTTAAAGAATATTTAAGTCCTTCTATTAAATTTAAATCGTCCTCTAAAAGAAGTATTTTTTCCACCCTTAACATCCTTTCTTACATTAATTTTTATCTTAATTCTATACTCAATCTTTAAACATATCAACTTTCATTTTTGTAAGAAATTTTTTCTTTAAAAAACCTTGTAAATAGTCTTTTATAGAAATTCGCTGTCCCCCCACAAAAACAATACAATTGAATAATAATTTAACCCCGTTTTGGAAAATCACAAAATCCAAAACGGGGTTCTCATCGAATAACAGGTTTTTTGAAAAATACGACATCTACCCCTAATTATGTTTAGCCCTTAGTAACTAAAACGAATTTATTTCTATAGTAAAAGAGTAGGTGATCTGCCAAATAGCATCTTGAGAACACTGTAAATTTTAGATTATCGTTAGTTTTCAATGCCTGTTCAAACAAACTTTTCATCAGTATAATCATCGACTTATAATAGTCTTGTTCAAAAGCCTGCATAAGTGACATATCATATTCATCAATCAAAAAGCTTACTTTTCAGTTATAATACTTTGTGAGCAATGCTGATAAAATTTTCAGACTGCCAATATTAACAACATCACAATCCCTATCTTTACACATCTACTTATAATACCTTCTCCTAAAATGTATCCACTATTTTTTCTCTCTAATATATAACGACTATCCAAGCAGAAAAAACAAATGTTTTTTCTTGTTTTCTCTACTCTTTACTAAATGAAAAATATATCTTTTCTTTTATCTCTAATACAATCTCTGTTTTCCATTTATCCATTTTTAATTCAAACAACTTATCGTACTGAATCCCCATTTTCTGCCAAAACAACTATAAAGAGTTTTTTCCAAAACCAATCAGTCATAACTTCCCTATTCCTTCATTTTCTATAAAAGGAAATACTCATATTCAAACTATAAAAAGACTACATTAAAAAGGCAAAAATTCTCTACATAATCACCTCCTCCTCTAAGTTCATTATTTTCTGTTTTTTAGTCTATACCTTATTGTGTCTATAAACTTAATACGAAAAATTTTTCATTCTCAATCATATACGCTTAGCTTCCTACTATAATTTCACTAATCTCAAGCATTCCTTCTTCACTAACATCATCTGGATGTATAACAGAGCAAGTTTCTTTTTTATGCATAAATATTCCGCATTGCTTCTGCAATTATTAAACGACTAAATTGCAACTCTATTTTCTAAAAATTTTCTTTCTTATTCTTCAATCCATCTCTGGCGAATACCAAAACAATCATCTCTATGTACGAATTAGGTCACCCGTCCATCTATTTCTATCTATTTCATCTAGTGCTATTCTGTCCATACAGTCCGCAGAAACAATGTAAAAATGTACAAAACAGCACACAATATCACTCATTTTCTGCCTTATAGATAGTATATTTAAAAAAATCCTCTTCGCTTTTAATGGACAGTTTTTCCAATGCCCTTTTGATTCCATTATTTTTATCAATGGTTTTTATCAAACTTTGTACTTCTACCTTTTCTAACATAATAACCTCCTATAATGGTACATTTTATAATATAGACAAATATTACCACACAAAATCCGCTCTATTCTTTCTTGTAATAAATACGTTTATTCGTGTAACTATTCTTTTGTAGATTATATTTACAAAAGTTTTTTTTAATGTTATATTATCTTCACAAGGTTGATTTCTCCAAAATACACTTTTAATTAGGAGGATAATAAAATGAAAAAAGACAATTTTAAAGCTTTTGAAAATGTAACAAATGAGGAACTGAAAAACATTGCTGGTGGTGCTGGCGAAACAAAAGGTACACCATCACTCATTATTCCTGTTTCACTTGCCATTTGCCCGACAACACAGTGTGCATCTATTGTTAAACCTTGCGTGTAATTTACTTATTTACAAATCCCCTACATATTGTAACTCGTTAATATAAAGTTATAACCGGTATCTTTTTAATTTCACTCTCTCATTCTTATAATATAAATAAATCAACTTCAATTTTTAAGATAATATGTTTTACCTAAATTTCACTCTATTCTACTCTCAGCCTATTTGTAAAGCTCTACTCCTAAAATATTTAATAAAAAACAATCTTCTTATTGTACAAAATACTTTTCTATTTTAATCCAATTATAAGATACACACATTTTATAATTTCTCAAAAATACTATCATTTTTACTTGCAATATCATTTCATTGTATCAACAATATTCTTCATATTTTCATAAGTTGTCCTTCCTTAATGTGTATTGAATTCCATTCGCAGCAAAAACTGCACATTTTTCAGATACATAATTCTCAACATTATCTTCTCCAGTTGTATCCTCTATAAGATTTACTTTATAGCCCTGTGCTGAAACATAATTCTCTTTAAACTCATAAATCCCCAAGTAATCTGTATCCTCTATTTTTCCCACCATGATTTCCGATACTCACTTGGTGTCTGATTATACCTTAGTTGAAATGCCCGGTTAAAGGTTCTTTGGCTCTCAAATCCTGCCTCCAGAGAAATATCTGTAATCCTTCTATCCGTATTTTCCAACAAAGAGGTCACATAATTTAAACGAATTTCATTTAAGTATTGATTGAAATTTGTATGAAAGATACCTGAAAAGATTTTTGATAGGGCAAACTTATTGGTTCCCAGAGCTGATGCCACTTTCCCAAGTGTAAGTTCCTCCTGAAAATGTGATAACAGATAGCTCATCGCTGCGTATATCAGATCATTACTCCCCACACTGTCTTTTTCTATGAACCGGAATGTTTCCCTGCAACGGTATAATATAATCTGTAAATAAGCTTGCCCCACAACCTCACTGACTTTCTGATCTTTTATCAGACAACTCAGGGCGTTTTTAACTTCCCCATGTAAATCTGCGTTGGCAATCACCGGATTTTCCGGACATTTCTTCTGAAGAAGTGCCATAAACGGACCACTTAGTTCCAAAGAAGCATAAAACTGGTACACCTCATTCTTTCCCTTTGAAAACACTTGATAATGATGAATCAAATCTGGAAAAACAATAGCAAAATCCCCCTTTTCCATGTGATACAACTCATATCCAATACCAAGCTCCAACTCCCCTTTTGTTACATATACCAGTTCTATGGCATTGTGAAGGTGAGGGGGAACATGATGTGGTTTTTTCCTTATCATACTGAACTTTTCTTTTTTCTCTTCGTAAGACGGCTGCATGATGTTTCCTCCCCCTCTCAAGAATTGGCTACATTTCTTTTTGATTTGGCACGTAGGTTTTCTGCCCATCCGATATAATAAACTCAGAAATCAGGAAAAGAGGAAAACCAGAATGAAAAAACTGATGAATTACTTACAGGAAGTCATGAATTTTTATGCGGTTTACTTCAATCATGCATACCGTCTTTCATAGACTTTTCCTGTAAAAGTTTCTCATTTGCCTTCTCTACATTCATCTTTGCCATAATAATGGTAATGATAAGTGTGATTACTACCGGAATCCATAAATACATGATCTGCAGCATCTGGATACAGGAATCAGACTGTACAGCTAGTGTGCCGTCAAAGCCACTAAGATCCAGAAGCCAGCCGGTAATGGCAATTCCAATTCCACCGCCCAGCTTAATACCAAGAGAGGTACAAGAATACATGGTTCCATCTACTCTCTTATGCTTTGTCAAGTAAGTATATTCGGAACAGGAAGCAATGACTGCATTCATATCCCCCTGCCATGGTCCCATACCAAAAGCTGCAATACCGGTAAATAAAAGCATCAATGGCACACTTCCTAGATAACCGGCTACTACAACCAGGGCTCTTCCAATCGTTCCGATCACATATCCTGTAAGATTTAATTTATACATTCCTCTCCACTTTTCCACCAGCATCGGTGTAATGAGCAATGCAATAATCAGAGGAATATTAATGGCCCAGGAAAACACACCATAAAGTTTCTCATTGAAAAGGATATACGTCATATAGTAAATCCCCATATTCAGCATCGCTGTATAGATTTGCTGTAAAATATACGTAGCACAGATCATAACATAATACTTATTTGTAAATAACAGTTTTCCGGCATCAATCAGAGAATACCTTTCTTCGGTTCCGGCTTCTTTCCCATCATTTAACTCTTCTTCCGGTAATTCCTTTACAGAAAGTACAGAAATCGTATTAACAATCAATCCGATTACTGCATAGATAATCGCAACGGTCCTCCATCCAGCTGCTCCGCCGCCCATCCATTCTACAAATCCAATGGTTAAAGACTGAATCAACAGACTGGTAGAAAAAGCAAAAATGAAGCGGTAAGACCCCATCTGTACACGTTCCTTACTATTCTTTGTTACCAGGCTGTCAGTGCAGAATACGCAATATTATTCGCTGTATAAAATACTGCATTTAACAGCGTATACGCAATAAAAAACCAGGCATACTGTGCAAATTTCCCCATAGTTGTAGGTATTGCAAAAATAGCGACTAAAGTTACGGCACATCCGATATAGCCATAGAGCATCCAGGGTCTTGCTTTTCCCATTTTACTCTTTGTCTTATCAATCAGAGTTCCAAAGAAAACATCCGTAATTCCATCAAACAACTTGGATACGGCAATCAGAGTTCCAATAATTCCGGGATTTAATCCTACTGTATTGGTAAGATAAATCATGACAAAAGAGGATAGAAATGCGTAAACTACATTTCCAGCAATGTCCCCGGAACCATATCCTACCTTGTTATACCATTTTAAATATTTTTTCTCATTCATGTATTTCTACTCTTCCTTCCTGAATAAAAGCTTTATCTCAAAAACAAAAGTTTCCTCATCCACCTGGTATTCATCCCTTAGTTCAGGACCACAACTGTTGGAACCAATCCCATTCTGTGCATAATCCAGACAGACAATGGTGTTCCCTGATTTCTCCAATTCATAATTATGTGCCTTCCTGGCCAGCTCTTCCTGTGTATAATAGGACACATTAAATGAAAATGGTTTGGGTGACACTGCTATAACAGTCTGGTTTTCTTTTTCTATCATCACATAATCACAATCTGTATGACTTCCATTTTCCTGCGGACGGATATAATCTTCATGCTGCTCTTCCACTGTTGCATCATACAGCCCATGACTGCAGGACTTACATTTATCTCGATAACTTTCATGTGGCCCCAATCCATAATATTTCAGATTTTCATATTCCTCTTTCAGAAACAGACGGATACCAAATCTAGGAAGCTGCGGAAATTCCATATTCTTTTTAGCCTGCATTTTTACTGAGATTGCTCCCCTGTTAGAAATTTCCCAGACAGCTTTTATATCCAGAACTTTCTGAAGTGCTACTGCTGCTACAGACATGGTGCTGTAAATTCTGACACATTTCCCCTCTCGTTTCCATTGAACGTCATAGGCTCTGGCTTTACTCCGGTCATATCCGGCATCCATCCATTCTTGCTTGATCTTTCGGTCATTATCCGTAGGTACTCTCCAGATATTTAGTTCCATAGGAGTTTCCAGAAGTTCCTCCCCATCTATGCTTAATTGTTCAAATAAACCCGAAAGTTTATTGTAAACATAGAAAAATGTATCTGACCGAATGGAAAGAAAACGATCTGTTTCAGAAACTTGTACCTCTGCTTCTTTCTGTTCCTGGTTTTCCAATAAGGCGATTGTCTGTTGATTTCTTCCATCCCGATTTTCCAAAAGGATTTCGTCAAATCCCATCATACTCCCTTGTGCCATAAGGCTGGTTCTATGTTTTAAATGGTAAGATACTTTTAAATAACATTTTCCGCAATCTGGAACAGTAATATCCAACAAAATGGTTCCTCTCTGATGAGGCCATACAGAATCCTGCAAAGTCAACGGTTTCTTCTCCAATAGCTTTCCGTCACAGTTCACTTCGTATACCAAATAGATATAATCCTTTAAATCCACATAGTTCATATAGTTTTCCAGACACAGCTCCCCTGTTTTCTGGCAGAAAGACATCACTCTTGCCGGACGGTACACATTCTGGTATTCCAAAAGCCCTGTATGGGGTGTTCTGTCCGGATATACCAGTCCGTCCATACAGAAATTCCCATCATGGACTTCTTCTCCAAAGTCACCTCCATAAAGGTACTTTTCCTTTCCATTTGCTGCCTGCCCCTGATATACTGCATGATCGCACCATTCCCATACAAAGCCACCGCAGAGTACATCATATTGATAAATCATTTGAAAATAGTCTTCTAAATCTCCCGGTCCGTTTCCCATGGCATGACAATATTCAATCAGAAGGAAGGGTTTGTCCGGCTTTTTGCCCACATATTCCTGAATTTCTTCCAGGGAAGGATACATCCGGCTGAAAATATCAATGTTACTGTAATCATATTTCCGTCTGTCGCTGCGATAAAAAGAACTTTCATAACAAGTTAGTCTTGTAGGATCAAACCCTTTTGTCCATTTTAAAGCTTCCTCAAAGGTACATCCATAACCGCATTCATTCCCCATGGACCAGATTACAATACAAGGGCGGTTCTTCTCCCTGTGCACACAAAGTCTTGTACGATCCAGAGTCGCCGGGATAAATTCCGGATTATCCGAGATTCGTTCATTCCATCTTCGGCTTACATTTTCCCAGCTGGAATCTTTTAAATACTGGTATTGGGTTCCATGACTTTCATTATCCGCCTCTGCAATCACAAAAAATCCATATTCATCACAAAGCTGGTAAAAATAAGGCACATTCGGATAATGGCTGCTGCGGACGGCATTGAAGTTACTCTCCTTCATCATCTGCAGATCCTTTTTCATCTGTTCCAGCCCGATCACAAACCCCGTCACCGGATCGGAGTCATGACGGTTCACGCCTTTGAATTTGATGGCAGTTCCATTTATATAGAGAACAGCATCTTTTACACTGATTTCCCGGATTCCAATCCGGTCTGTGATCACTTCCCCTTCTGTTTCTAAAACCAGGGTATATAAATACGGCTGTTCTGGGTTCCATAGATTTGGTCCTTTTACAACAAATACTGTTTTATGCGTATATGCAGTACCTGTATTTTCCTGAAATACCTGAGAAGCAACCTCCCTATGTTCTGCATCATACAAAGTAAATTTTGTTGGCACTGCCTTTCCCCGGTAACTGGCCTGTACTGTAATGACTGCCTGTTCCTCCTGGATTTCGGTAGTTGTAAAGTAGTCATAGACCACGTTTTCCGGACGGTTCAGAAGATATACATCCCGGAAAATCCCACTCATGCGGAATTTATCCTGGTCTTCCAGATAAGTCCCATCACACCATTTCAGAACCAGTACCGCTAAGGTATTTTCTCCATCTGTCAAAACATTCGTCACATCAAATTCACTTGTGGCATGGGAAACCTGGCTATAGCCACATACGTTCCATTTACCCAGACATAAAAACAGGAATCCACACCTTCAAAATTCAAATATGCCTTCGGAGCCTTTTCCCGCTTCTGGTACATAAACTTCCTGATATAAGCTCCGCATGGATTTTCCTGTGGCACATACGGTGGATCAAGAGGAATCGGATATCTCACATTGGTATACTGATGGCTGTCATACCCATAATTCTGCCATACTCCCGGCACCTCTACCTGTGTAAAGTTGCTGCAGTCATATCCCTGTTCATAAAATTTTTCCTGTAAATCATAGATGCTCTCAAAATACTGAAACTGCCATGTCCCGTTCAGACAGATCACCCGGTCTGAAGAAAAACGGTTCTCTACCAATGCTCCCATCTCATGGGAAGCCGGTATATAATAAGCTCTGCAAGGCATGGTGTTTTCATGCATTATTTTTAAGTCTTCGTAATGTCTTGGCACGATCACAATATTTTCCCCCTTTATTTTTATGATTTTTCCTTTGTTTTATCCTTATTTTACGCTCTTTTTACATGATTCGTCCATAAACTCTATTGGACAAAACATGCACGAAATGATACAATTGCTAAAACCCTCACCGGTTGAGTACAAAAAATAAAAGACCGGCATACCTGAAATGTTCCAGATATATCGGTCTTATGTTCACCTGTTTGTTTTTTTATTTCATTACCGTTCCATTTTCCATAACAATGGGATCTAGTTCTGTTTCATCTCCATACAAATCCGGTCTTGCCAGCAGATAGTCTTTTAGTTCTGCCTGGTCCTTAAAATACGTTGCCTGGAAAGGGGCAAGGGCACTATACTTTTCCACAAAAAGCAGACCTTCTTTTGTTTCTGCCAGAACACCTGTATGCCCTACAAAACGTGCCTGATCCTCCGGTGCGTGCAGATACACACTGATCAGAGAAAGCTTATCCCCACTGATCTGAATATCCCGTTCATTCCATGCCTCCTGGATTTTTTCCTCATGCTCTTCTAAAGTTTTGGTTCCTTCCACAGACACCTGGTTAAAAAGTGTAAGAAAATCTGCCCGTTCCTCCTTTGTTAGTTGATATTCCGGCATGGTATCAATAGCCTCAATATCAAACATCAGCCACAAGTCCGTATCATTCCCGGTACCTGCTGTTGTCAGCTGATTCTTTATCAAATTAAAAGCGGTCAGACGACAGTTTGATGCCTGCAGATATGAATACGAATCAGCGGAATCATCCATCAAAATGGAGCTGTAATCCATCCCGCCTTCCGGCAAAACCGTAAACCCTTTTGGATACGGATACGACTTAGCCGTTATCTCATGATAATCCTCCGACCATTTCATCAGTGTCTCTGTCTGTTCCTTGCTTACGCCACAGTTTTCCAGTTCTCCAGTAACCTTTTTTCTGGACTCTTCATCTGTCAGATTGGTATATTCTCCTGTATGTGTGGTTTCCTTCTTCTCGCATCCAGCCAGTGTCAACATACCGGCAGCCATAACGGTTGCCCATACCAAAATTGTTTTCTTCATTTAAAACTCTCCTCTTTGCTTTTCCCTTATTTCCCTGTTACACTACCTATTTTACTCCTTTTTTCCTATTCCATCCATAAACTCTATTGGACAAAATATACACGAAATGATACACTATCTTTAACAAAAGCCTACTTATTAAAGGAGGTGCGAGATGCATCATGTATATCAATTCTGGCTATCTGCATAATTCATTATTGGATTTTAAAGATAAGAGCAAACCATTAGTAGTTGGAAGCTGTGGGACATATCGGCTGATCCACCAGCCCAAGCTTCCCACGTACCGCCCCCGGGGAAGGATTGACTATCAATTGCTTTACATTGCAGCAGGGAAAGGTCATTTCTTTTTGAATGGCAAGGAAGAGATTATCGAAGCCGGACATATGATTTTGTACAAGCCACGGGAAATGCAAAGATATGTTTATTATGGGGCAGACCAGACAGAAGTTTACTGGGTTCATTTTACCGGTAATAATGTAAAGAATATATTAAAAGAATACCATTTGTTTGAGTCCGGACAGATTATGCAAACCGGAAACTCTACCGAATACCACCAGCTTTTCCGAAAAATGATTCAAGAACTCCAACTTACTCGTCCTCATTATGAAGAATACTTATCTCTTCTGCTCAGGGAAATGTTCCTTCTCATCAGCCGGTCGGCTCCTATCGGCATCTCTTCCCAGAACCGGATGCTGCAGAAAGAAATGGAAGAAGCCACACAGTATTTTAATGAACATTTTGCAGAAGAAATATCGATTGAGCAGTACGCCATGGACAAACACCTCAGTACCAGTTGGTTTATCCGCAGCTTTAAACGTTACAATAGCGTAACTCCTATGCAGTATATACTAAATCTCCGAATCACAAATGCAAAGACACTACTCCGGACTACTACATATTCTGTATCCGAGGTAGCAGCCATCGTTGGGTATAATAATCCGCTGTATTTCAGCAGACTGTTCAAAAAACAGACGGGACTTCCTCCATCGGAATTTCGGAATAATAAGATTTAGGAAAGCACATAGTTTCAAATCAATTTTATATTATAGACGTAAAAAGTATTTTTGCACCAAAGAATAGGAGGAAAACTTATGCTGGAAATTATTTCAATATGTTTGAATATAATAACTATTAGTTTGACAATTTATGAATTATTTTCTAAAAAGTCTTCTAATGGTACAAAACAATATATTCAGAATAATATAATTCAACAAATTAATCCTAAATACGATATAAACGTCTCATCTGGCCCGACATGCAAATTAGATAGTGTTGCAATAAAAAATATGCGTTGGAAATCTGAAAGAATAACCCAATTTGCCGTGATTTTGATTTATGTATCTATGGCAATAAATTTTGTGAATTTTATAAAACGGAATACTATTCATTCTGTTACTGATTTGACTGCCATTGTTTATATTCCTGTACGGAACACAATGATACAGTTATCTATTATTTTGATATTACTGTGTATTATTTTTATTGTACGTGGTTGGAATAAACAACAATCTTTATTTTCCAACCTAATGAGTATGAAATATTTTACTTTAAAGATTGCTGTAGATATTTTTGCTATTGCTGGTTTAGCACTCGTTGATTATTCTCTCTTGGAAAAAATAAATACTAACATACATAATACGTTTTATTTAATGAACATAATTGGTTGGCCATTCTTGTTTATATTTCAATTATTTTGGATTCATCATACCGTTTTAAAAATATATAAGCTTGTTCCGCTATCTAACACATATGAAGAAAGGGAAAAACAACTATTTGCCTTTCTACCTGTTTACATTATTTCTATCTTACTTTTTGGATTAACCATCTATACAAAGTTTTTTTAAACAAATGGAACGCTCAATTCTGAACGTCCAACCTATCGAAACCATAGAGTTTTTTGCAGGATAATTTTCTTTATCTTCTATATCATATATGGACTATGTACTTTTTCTCCTTATGCAATCGCGGATAAGGAGAAAAAGTAGCGAGTTTATAAGGCTTCGGTCGCCTATGTTATTTTTATGAAATGCACCAGATGCGGTCAAAGCCTTGAACAACTCATATTTTCACTTCTCTTCTATTTTTTTGCACCCCCCCTGTTCTACATACCCAATCTGCTCTTCTCCAAATATATTTCCAGTTTTTTATTTTGCCATAATACTTCTACTAAAGAATTTCTATTCTTCCACACTTTACCAGTTCTGGAAAGGTCGTAGCGTTTAGAATAAATCCTTCTAAGCGAATCGCAAGAAAAAAGCAAGAATATAAATCTGTTATTTTCACAACTCTATGTTAAAATGTTCTTACTCATACTACGAAAGGAGGAACCTATTTTTGTCGAAAGCAACACTATTTGACAGCCGTATCAAAAAATACGCTTACTGTAAGCCGCCAGAAATCTGCCGGGATCTTGGTACATCTGCCCTTGGGCTATCCAAAGAACAAGTGGATACAATGCGGGAAAGATATGGTAAAAACAGTTTTCAGGAACGTAAAACAGATACCACTATCCAGCGATTGCGGCGAGCGTTTATTAATCCATTTCATGTGATTCTATTTATTTTAGGTATTGTTTCTCTCGTTACGGATGTTTTTATGGCCTCTAATTTTACACGGAACGCTACTACTGCCCTTATCATTTTTTCTATGATCGTAATCAGCGGTATCATCCGTTTAATTCAGGAGCTGCGGGCGAAAAGCACCGCCGCACAGCTTGACCGTTTAATTCACGAAAAGGTTACCGTAAGACGAAATGGAGAACTAAGGGAAATCCCCGGTGAAGAATTAGTGGTAGGAGATCTGGTTCTGTTTTCTGCTGGTGATCGTGTTCCTGCGGATATCCGGCTAACAAAAGTAACTGATCTATTTATTTCCCAGGCCGCTATCACTGGAGAAAGCGCCATTTTGGAAAAGAGCTGCCGTACACTTTGTTACAAAGAGCAGGAACCCATAACACAATTGGAAAATCTTGCGTTTATGGCGACCACAGTTATCAGCGGAAAAGGGGAAGGCATCGTGCTGGCCGTAGGAACGGATACGCTGTACGGAGGATTTACCAAACCGGATTCTGAAGATAAAAATGCTTTTCAAAAAGGAGCCAATTCCATTGCCTGGGTCATGATTCGGTTTATGGCAATTCTGGTTCCTATTGTATTTCTTATATTGGGAATCACAGGTGGAAAATGGCTGGAATCCTTTGCATTCGCACTGTCAGTAGCGGTAGGGCTGATGCCGGAAATGCTCCCCATGGTCATTACCGCCTGCCTGGCAAAAGGAAGCCTTGCCATGGGAAAAAAGCAGACCATCATCAAAGATCTGAACGCCATGCAGAGCTTTGGAAGCATGGATGTGCTTTGTATGGATAAAACAGGAACACTGACCAATGAAAGTATCCTGTTGGAATATTATATGGATATCCTGGGCAATGAAAATACAGAGGTCCTGGATCTGGCTTATCTGAACAGTTCCTATCATTCCGGCGTCCGTAATCCCATTGACAATGCCATTCTTGCCTGTAAATCCATGCCAGGCAGGGAAATCCATTATGCCAAGCTTCTAACAGAATATCAGAAGAAAGATGAAATTCCCTTTGACTATACCCGTAAGTTTGTCAGTACCCTTGTGCAGGACAGTACCGGAAACAGCCATCTGATTATGAAAGGGGATATTGCACACATCCTTTCCCGATGCAGTCATGTAGAATATCGTGGAACACGACTTCCTATGGAGAAAGATGCCAGACAAAGCGTATTTTCTGTGGTAGGGGAAATGCTGCAGGATGGGATGAAGGTTATTGCTGTGGCTCGGAAAAATGTGGGAACACGAAAGGAAATCACACCTGACGATGAAAAGGATATGACTTTGGTTGGTTATCTGTCTTTCTTTGATGCCCCAAAACAGACGGCAAGCGAATCCGTAACAGCACTGAAGAGATTAAAAGTAATCCCGAAGATCCTGACCGGAGACCAGGCAGCCATTGCACTCTCCGTCTGCCGCCGGGTTGGAATCTCTGCGGAACATATCCTGACCGGCACCCAACTGGATGAAATGACAGACTGTGAACTAAAAAAGGTGGTAGAAGAAATCCATGTTTTTGCAGAGCTTACTCCCGGTCAGAAAGTGCGTCTGGTTTCTGCACTCAAAGAGAATGGTCATACCGTTGGCTTTCTTGGGGATGGGGTCAACGACATCCCGGCACTGAATGAGGCAAATGTGGGGATTTCTGTAGATACAGCAGTGGATGCTGCAAAAGATGCCGCTGACGTTGTACTTCTGCAAAAAGACTTAAATGTATTGGAGCAGGGTGTCCTGGAAGGGCGAAAGACTTTTACCAATATGCTGAAGTATATTAAAATCACTGCAAGTTCCAACTTTGGAAATATTTTTTCCATCATTTGTGCCAGTGCATTTTTACCGTTTCTTCCTATGACCTCCATCCAGATCCTGCTTCTGAATCTGTTATATGATACGCTGTGTATCGTACTTCCCTGGGACAATGTAGATGAGGAAGAAATACTGTCCCCAAGAGACTGGTCCGGCAAGACACTGAAACAGTTTATGCTTTCTTTCGGACCGATCAGTTCCCTGTTTGATATTGTGACTTTCCTGTTTTTGTATTATTTCCTATGTCCTGCACTGTGCGGAGGGGCAACTTACCTGCAGCTTACCGATCCTTCCCTAAAACTTCAGTACGCTGCTTTATTCCAGACAGGCTGGTTTTTGGAGTCCATGTGGACACAGGTTTTGATCCTGCATTTCCTGCGTACTGCCAAAATCCCGTTTCTCCAAAGCAGGGCATCTGCACCGGTCATCTCTATCACTTTGGTGGGGATTCTTGCTTTTACAGCCCTTACGTTTACCAGCGGGGCATCACTGTTTGGACTGACAAAATTACCGCTTTGGTATTTTGCCTTTTTGCTGCTTGTGGCATTTTTCTATATGCTGCTAAGTTCCGTAACCAAATATTTTTATAAGAACAAATATCAAGAGTTGATTTAAAGGAGGCGTTCATGATGAAAAAGAATATCAGTTATATTCCCATGGATCATGCCCTTGAAATCTGGCTCTTGGAAAAATTATTAAGGGAACCGCCGGAAAGTGCTTATACAAAAGAGTTGATTTCCGGTATTCAGGACATGATAAGCGGTGAAGTATCCTCGCTGTTATTAGGAGCCTTAGAAGATACAGAGGTGGCTATTGGTGTACACTCGGATGAACTTCTGATCGGTGATCTGGAAATTCATCCAAGGAGCCGGAAAGTCCTGATGAAAGGTTCTGAAATCAGCCTGACACCAAAGGAATTCGATATTTTATATTTTCTTGCTAAGAATCGTGGAGAAGTATTTACAAAAGAACAGATTTACCGTGCAGTATGGGAGGAAGATTATCTTCTGGATAACAGTAACATCATGGCTTTTATCCGGAAACTGCGAAAAAAGATTGAACCTGCCCCGGATTCTCCCACATACATTTTAACAATCTGGGGGATTGGTTACAAATTTAATGATGAGTTATAAGAAAGGCGGACTGAGACCATTTTAGTTTCAGCCCGTCTATTTTCTTGCCAAATCGCAAGAAAATCGCAAGACTTTAGCCATAGGATTCCCCTGCTGTTTTTTATATACTTTTCGTGGTCAAAGAAAGTATATAAAAATATGGTAGTGATTCGTGCTAATTGGGAGGTGTTGCAATTGAAACGAAAAGATTTGAAAGGGGCAATCCTTTTTGCTCCCTACCCCATATTTACAATCCTATGCAGCTATCTGGGCTGGCATTTCTCTGGATATAGAATGATTATCTTTCAGTTTTGGTATCAGGTAAGTGCTGTGGTCTGGGTTATTCTTGCTACCACCATGATTGTACTTATCACCAAACTTTGGAAACTGACAAAACGAAGCAACCGCTTCTATCACTAAAAGGAGGATCAGACAATGGACTTTACCTGCATTTTTTTGGATTCCTATTTACCTTTACCGGTCTTTGGTTTGCCTTTGGAAAAGGCTACCTCCATCTTTCCCTATGGAAAAATATGCCGCAAAAAGAGAAGGATAAACTTCGAATTGTCCCTCTTTGCCGTAATATCGGAGGAATCATTACCTTAAACGGTATCATCTTTCTGGTAAAAGGATTTTTGCCCTTATTTTCAAACCACTGGTTTGTATCTGCAATGATTGCATGGATGATACTTGCCAGCTTAGATGTTTGGTATATCGAAAAGAGCAACCGATACCGCAGACCGTAATTCCCATTGCGGTTTTTACATAGATAGCTTTTAAAGATTGTGAGGTGAAAGACATGGACTCTGAAGGCAGTCCACGAAGGCAGAGAAAATTGTATGAGTGTCCACAGATTCCGTGTCCCTCATATCATCTTCCTTGCCCCTACAAAAATTCAAGGAGGTAAGACCAATGAACAAAAAAGAAAATCGTATGGCTGTTCGCCAGACTGTAGAAAAGGCAGTCATCCGTGACGAACAGAACCGTCGCATCCAATCTGCAGCAACCAACCCGGTAAAAGAGGTTTTAAAAATCCTTCATACCACACTTAGGGGGTTAGAAGCAGATACCGTATCCGTAAACCGTTCCAAATACGGTACGAACAAAGTCACCCACGAAAAAAAGAAATCCCTGGCAAAACGTGTGCGGGTGCATTTATCAACCCTTTTACTGCTATTTTATTTTGCCTTGCTTTTGTTTCCACGATTACGGATATGATTTTCCCGTATTTTTCACTCTTTGGAAGCGTACCGGAGGACTTTGATTTTTTGACAGTCGTTATCATTTTAACTATGGTATTTATTTCCGGTACCCTTCGCTTTGTGCAGGAATCCCGCAGCGGAAATGCGGCAGAAAAGCTGCTTGCAATGATTACAACCACCTGTACCGTCACCCGCATAGGACAGGAAAAAACAGAGATACCCATGGATGACTTGGTGGTAGGTGATATTGTCCATTTATCTGCTGGGGACATGATTCCGGCAGATGTCCGTATCCTGGATGCAAAAGATCTATTTGTCAGCCAGGCAAGCCTTACCGGAGAAAGTGAACCGGTTGAAAAGCTCCCTCATGTAAGCCCACATAAGGACAGTGTAACGGATTACACCAATATTGCATTTATGGGCAGTAATGTAATCTCCGGAAGTGCAACGGCTGTCGTTATCTGTGTCGGAGATCATACACTGTTTGGCTCTATGGCCGCTGCTGTTGCCGGAGAAGCTGTGGAAACCAGTTTTACGAAAGGTGTCAATGCTGTGTCATGGGTACTAATCCGTTTTATGCTGGTTATGGTTCCTCTGGTATTCTTTGTGAATGGCATTACAAAGGGGGATTGGCTGGAGGCTTTCCTATTTGGGATTTCCATTGCAGTGGGACTCACGCCGGAAATGCTTCCGATGATTGTAACCACCTGCCTTGCAAAAGGTGCTGTTCCATGAGTAAAAAACAAACCATTGTAAAAAAACCTCAATTCCATTCAGAATTTTGGTGCTATGGATATCCTCTGCACAGACAAGACAGGGACACTGACACAGGATAAGGTGGTATTGGAATATCATCTCAATGTAAATGGAGAAGATGATACCAGAGTCCTTCGCCATGCCTATCTGAACAGTTATTTTCAGACAGGATATAAAAATCTCATGGATCTGGCTATTATCCATAAAACAGAGGAGATGGAGGCGGCAGATAAGCGTCTGATTGACCTGTCTGAAACCTACGTCAAGGTGGATGAGATTCCCTTTGACTTTAAACGCCGCCGTTTATCCACTGTAGTACAGGATAAAAACGGAAAGACACAGATGGTAACAAAAGGTGCTGTAGAAGAAATGCTTTCGATCTGTAGCTTTGCAGAATGTGACGGGCATGTACAATCTCTGCGTGATGAAGTGCGGAGCCGGATTTTGAAAACCGTGGATGGATTAAATGAAAAAGGCTTTCGTGTTTTGGCTATCGCCCAAAAGAGCAACCCATCTCCAGTAGGAGCTTTTGGTGTCAAAGATGAATGCGATATGGTGCTGATTGGTTATCTGGCATTTTTAGATCCACCGAAAGAGTCTACTGCCGACGCTATCCAGGCATTGAAAAACCATGGGGTTCTTACCAAAATCCTCACAGGTGATAATGAAAAAGTAACCCGTACCATCTGTAAACAGGTCGGGCTGAAGGTCCGCAATATGCTCCTGGGTTCTGATCTGGAACACATGAGTGATGCGGAACTTGCCAGAGTGGCAGAAACCACCGATGTCTTTGCAAAACTGACACCAGAGCAGAAAGCCCGTATTGTTTCTGTTCTTCGTGAGAATGGTCATACCGTTGGATTTATGGGTGATGGAATCAATGATGCTGCTGCCATGAAATCTGCGGACATCGGCATCTCCGTAGATACAGCGGTAGACGTGGCAAAAGAATCGGCAGACAGTCATTCTTTTAGAAAAAGATCTGATAGGTTTTGGTAACAGGGTTAATCATTGAAGGACGGAAAACTTATGCCAATATGATCAAATACATCAAAATGACGGCTTCCTCCAATTTTGGAAATATGTTTTCCGTACTGGCTGCATCGGCTCTTTTGCCATTCCTGCCAATGGAAAGTGTACATTTGATTTTCCTGAACCTGATCTACGACCTGTCCTGTACGGCAATCCCATGGGACAATGTAGATGAAGAGTTTATTGCCAAACCACGAAAATGGGATGCCTCCAGTGTAGGCAGTTTTATGATCTGGATCGGACCAACCAGCTCCATCTTTGATTTTACCACATACATTTTCATGTACTTTGTATTCTGCCCATTCTTTGTATCCAAGGGTATCCTGTTCAATGACCTTCCGGCTCATTTTAGTGGAGCAGAGCTGACGGCGATGCAGACACAGTATATCGGAATGTTCCAGGCTGGCTGGTTTGTAGAATCTATGTGGAGCCAGACATTAGTGATCCACATGATCCGTACACCGAAGCTTCCATTTATCCAGAGCCGGGCATCTGCTCCTGTGACATTCCTCACGATGACAGGGATTACGATTCTAACCGTCATACCATTTACGATATTTGGAAAACTTCTTGGGTTTGTGGCACTGCCAGCAGCATACTTTGCATATCTGCTTCCGTGTATCTTATTGTATATGGTTTTGGCAACAAGCTTGAAAAAGGCTTATGTCCGTCATTTTGGCGAATTGCTTTAAGGAGGTGCAACAATGAACTGGAAAGAACTTTGGATGACACTTTTTGGAACTACGGAATGGCTTGGTCTGAACATAGGATTCTGGGTGGCTTTAGCTGCTGTATTACTAATTGTAATTCTTATGAACGTCCTATTTTGGTCTATGAAGCCGAAAACAGACACCAAAAACTGTCCTAATAAAAAAAGACGCATAAAAGAAACGTAGGAATTCACTACGCCAACCTATAAAAACAACATAATTGAAAAATTTAACCCCCGTTTTGGAAAGTCACAAAATCCAAAACGGGATTCTCATCGGATGATAGTCTCTTGAAAAATACGGTATCTGTCCATGATCGATATACCCGAAAGCGAATCAGGTCACCGGAAGGACTTGGAGCAGATTCATTTCCATGCAGAAATATTTTTGAAAACTGCATTATAATATAAACAAGGACAAAACCTGATTTTCAAAGGTTTTGTCCTTAGTAACTAACACATTAAAACTAATCAGAAGGATATTTCAAAACGCCAAACCTTCCCTCCACTTGAAGCAAACGATTCACCTGATATAAGATTTTTGTTTCACTCAGAATATTTTTCTCTATAAGACCGACCTGTGAAATCCTCATATTCATAGAAGGTTGCTTTTGATTCATATCGATCTTTGCAACATCCTCTTATTTATAACTTTATTTAATTATATCTATAATACTTGTGTTCTCATTCATGTAGCCATACAAACTCTGTTGTTTCTGAATAAAGATCTTGATAAATAATATCTGCCATTTCATCTTCTGACGCGTCTTTATTCTTTTCGCCCAGATTTCTTCCAATCTCATTATTATGTAAATCCATATCTCTATGAGCCGTTTTAGGAAAACCATCTGGTTCAGTTCCCGTAACGTCCTTATCTTCATGTGCTGTAGCAAACAATTCCGCTTTTTCCTTTCCTATAAGGATAGTCATTTCAGCATTCCATATTCCATGACGAAATGCATCGCTTTTATCGCCCAGACCGTTTCTCCCAAATTTAATCTCTGTCTGGTTTGTTGCAATATTCTTCGCTGTATTTACTTTTAAAGCATCAAACGGATAGCGAATACACAGTTTTTTTTCGGATTCAGTAAGTGCGTTCCATATATCAATAATCCCTTTCGCATCCTCTTCATCATGTGTTGTGGCGTGTCGTTCATTCATAATTCTTAAAATATCATCTTCTGTATATACCGGATGTTCTTTCTTGATATCTTCAATTTCTCTAATCAGCTCCTTAAAAATTGTCGGACTAGTCCAAACTAAATCTGTTTTACTTTGCAAATTTGACTCTGCTAAAGCTGTCACAGGAGAAATCACACTTAAACATCCTACTAATCCTAAAATTAAAAAACTTTTTTTCCTCATCTTTTTTCTTCCTTTCCGTAAAACACTCATTAGACTTAATCTGTATAAAACTTTCCTTCATATCAAAATTTATAATACATTCTATCCCTCCTTACATTCTATAATTCATAAGTTATTCTTTATCATTTTGAAGCAAATAGTAAAGCCCTTGTTGTTCCATTAGTTCCTTGTGCTTGCCCATTTCTACTATATTCCCGTCATCAATAACATAAATTCTATCTGCGTCCTCCACCGCCTTTAATCTATGAGTAATAATTATCTGTGATACTCTTGCTTCTTTTAGTCTTTTGTATATTTTCCTCTCTGTTACAGAATCTATATTACTTGTAGCTTCATCAAAAATTACTACTTCTGGTTTGTTCGACATAGCTCGCACTATTGCCAATCGCTGTTTTTGCCCACCAGATATATTTTGTCCGTTCTCACCTATATAAGTATTTAAACCTAATGGAAATTTCTTAACTACACATTTCATATCAACCATATCCAATAATTCCCATATCTCATCATCACTTAACCTTTGTAGCATATCAACATTTTCTCGAATAGTTCCATTGATAGCAACAGGCATTTGTGTTACTACTGAAAAGATATTACTTAAACTATCCGAATCAATATCTTTGATATCAATTCCATTTATTTCTATTCTTCCATTGTACTGTTGAATAACATTCAACAGCAATTTAATAATAGTTGTCTTTCCGCTACCAGAAGATCCTACTATAGCAATTTTTTCGCCTTTATTAAGTTCTATATTTATATCTTGTACTCCGTTTTTTTCAGAATATGAAAAATTAACCTTTTCCATTTTTATATTTTTAAAATTGTCAATTTTTTTGTACCATTTTCTTGCATATTTTTAAATTCCATAAATTCTCTTAAACGGTACATAGTTTCTTTTATTATACCAATCTGTGGAAGAACCATTGACATAACGCTAAAAGGTGAAATAAAATACGAAGACAAATTGACGAAGCCAATAAGTACGCCTAATGTAATATAACCGTTTTGAACATATAATCCTCCTATAATATACAGTATTAACGGCGTAATAATATTTACTGCCATAGTAATTGATTCTAATTGATTACTATAATGTGTTTTAACCTTCAAAATACCAATTGATTTATCATATTTACTCTGTACATTCTTTTTTATGATCGCATCTATATGCATACAACGAATTTGTTGAATATTACTAAGTGCTTCTACTAATATGCTTTCAACCTTAGCAAGACTATCAATATATTCATTTGTCTTCTTACGTATATATTTATTTATCACTACTACGCACACAATTTGTATTATTGTAATAATAAATACTATTATAAAAAGTGAAACAGACTGGATCACCATTACTATGCCACATATTATTGCTGTTAATATATCAATAAGAGTTGTTATAGCTGCTCCTGAAATAAATTGATACAATTCATTTATACTATTAAACCTATTTGCTATATCTCCTGTTGTGTGACATTCAAAAAATTCAAAATCTATTTTAAATAATTTTTTTAACATTTGTTTGATAGTCGTGGCATATATTTCATTCTGCAATAGTAAAATTATATATCGCTTTGCAGAATTGCCAATCCAATATAATACTCCTATTCCTATAGCTAGCCCGATTAGTATTATAATATCATTCGGATATGAATTACTGCCAAACATATCTATTATTTTTTGTATTAACAGTGATGGTACTATAACAATGGCCTGCGTCATCATGGTTAAAAACAACGCACAAATAAACCTTTTATAATTGATATATAATTTATAACTATTTTTGCTTTTTTTAGATTTTTTCCTAATCCTAGTATTAGCATTCGGACGAATAAGAATCACTAAATCATGGTAAGTTGATTGTATTTTTTTAAATTCAATAATAGATTTACCTTCAACAGGATCGAAAACTACATATCCTTTTTTTACCTTCTTTTCTATTACAACAAAATGATTATTTTTAGTACACATTATAAGAGGACAATTTTCCTGAATATTTCTTTCAATTTCGTAGTTTGAATATGCTTTAAAAATAAATCCATATGCCTCAACAATTTCCTTCATTTTTGCTAACGATAGACCGTCTCTTCCAATCCTAGTATTGGCTTTTATATCATTAACATCAATTTTATCTCCGTAAAAAGCAAAAATCATTGCTAAACATGCAGGACCGCAATCTGCGGTACCCATTTGTCTAATTAGTTGTATCTTTTTTACCATTTTTATAACCTCTTACAAATATGTCAAAAAGAGTAATAACTAAAACAATTATTACTCCTTGACTTTTAAATTTCTCCTGATAAAACACATGGTAGTTCTGGCATAAGAAACTTTAATAATTCATATCCCATACCTGCCATACCTGTCATAAATCCTGGAATTTTATGTCCATATAAATAAGCTCGTCCACAATCAAATTGCCCATTTCCAATACTAATAGCTGCATCAAAAAACATATTCTTGTATATATTTTCTACTTCATTATTAGGCATTATTTTATGACATTCTAAAAGTATTTCAGCATTTCCCAAATTACCATGACATAAACAGTTATTATCAAAACGCCCCACCTTACAAACTGTATCTAATGCATTATGTATATCATCTTTTAACATTTCTTTTTGGTTCTTCTCTAACAGTTCATAGCTCTTAATTCTTGATAATAAAACTCCTGCCGCCCCATGACACCAAGCTATCATAAAATTACCCTCATCTGAAGATTTATGTCCCGAAAATACTCTTTCGTCCTTCCAGTTCTGTGCCTCATAATCATACAACGTATCCTCATATTTTATTCCATTTAACGCTGCAGAAAGATATTTATTATCCCCTGTAAATTTCCAAAGCTTAGTAAGCGCAAATGCAATCCCCGCAATTCCATGGGAAAACCCTGCTAAAATATTTGCGCTAGTTTCACCCCTCCAACCTCCATTTTTGCACTGGTGCTGTAACAAAAAATCTCCTATTTTTCTAGCATCAAGTAAATATTTATCTTCATTAAAAAGCGTATACATATTCAGCACCGCTAGTAACGCACCTGCATTTCCATAAATAACGTCATAGTATTTGTCAGCTACCCACGCCCCCTTTAAAATTTTATAATGTTTTTCTGCGTACACTAAATATTCTCTCTGTCCAGTAATTTTGAATAATAATTGGTATACATAAAGTAATGAACTCTCTCCACAAAAAATACCACTGCTTTCTTGATCATAACCGTTACCTTTTTCCAACATATCATTAGTATATTTGAATAACTCTGTTTTAATAGCATCACATATTTTTTTATACTTTCCTTTGTAAAATCTATCTAATGCATTAAAAAATATTGCTATACCAGAAATCCCTTCGTATAAATATGTCGTTAAAGGTCTTACTTCCCATTTAGCCTCCTCATCATTTCCATTTACGAAAACTCCAATCCAATTAACGTCATCTTTATGATCATTGAACACTGCCTCCTTCAACAAAGCGTCTGCTATACTTTTAACTGCTCTTATGTAAATCCCTTTATCATCCACATCAACTTTTTTATGCTCAAAAGTCTTTATTACCTTCTTTTCAACATCATTTAAACGTGCCAATGCAATCTGAATATACATACATTGTTTCACCATGTCACTCTCATGGAGACCACTAATTTTTTGTTTTGCAAATTCAAAACCAGAGCGTTCAAAATAGTTTTCAATAACCTCTCCCGTAGATGTATACAAATTTTTACTATTTGCCTTTGTAAAAAAATAAGGAATATCCATAGATAACATATCTGAAACTTCAGCCTTAGCTATACGTACATCACATTGAACCCTATCACAAGTGCTATAAATATTGGACAAAAACAATTCCCTGTCTCTTGCGTCCTGCAAAAAATCTGGATGGAATGATGTATGTAGCACCATTGTATATCTCTGTGTATCCTGTACCAAATAACGAACATTCAAATTTTCAAACACCTTCAGCAAATTTATAATTTCTTTCTTTTTGTCCAGTGCATTCTTATACATATCTGAAAATCCATCTACCACTTCCTGCATAAAATCCGAAGGATCAACTTCTTTTCCATTTAGAACAACTAAATTTTTACTAATTTCTGTCTGTGGATGTACGTATTCAAAATGCATATGTGATGTAAAATTGTCCTTAATTCTCGGAACCAAAATAGGATATTCTGCCCCAGCTTTTCCATTTATAGCCCCCATATTAATTCCTTTTCCGGCTTTCCCAAATCTATAATATGGCAATAATCCTGATGCCAAAACCGACTTCTGTAAAATAAGATTAATTTTATCATTTGCAGATAATGTCTTGATTTCTTTATGGGTATTTAATGCTGTTTCAGCATCTATTATTATTGGATATTCACCGCAAGCAATCACGTTCTCAAAATGTAAATCATTTGTACTTAACAAATAATTGAGGAAAATTAACATTCCAAATCTATAATAATATCTTTCAACTTCATTTTTAGATTTACATTCCTTATTCTCTATAAATTCTGTCCATCCATACTCATTTCTTTCTATTATTTTGTATCCCTTTAATTTATATTTATATGGTATTGGCATATTCTCCAAGAAATATTGATATGCTTTTTCCAATTTAAGAGAATGCGGCTTATATACAACTTTATATCCATTATCAAATGTCAAAATTGCTACTGCTTTACCTTTTTTATGTGAGTCTGAAATTCCTGTTCTAATAGCTACTATTTTACTAAAGTCTTTTCCGAAGCACAGTTCTTCTACTATTTTTTTATGATCTCGTTCCAATCTTTCATTTAATTCAATGTAATTAAAAGTTATATCACTAATGCTTTCATAAATTAGTCGTTCTAAACACGGATATAAATGAAAAAATTGTTTTATATAGTTATTATCGGTCAGCATTTCGTTATTATAGTAGTCGTACTGCTCTTTCGGAGTCTCTCCTTTCAGTGCATTATTTTCATTTTCAATATACATTTCAAACATCAATGTACTGACACAAATTTTACACAGTCTAGTAAGTAGTGTTTCTATATAACTTTCCTCAAGTATTGGAGAAAAGTTTATTTCTCCCTGTGTTACAGCATATTCAACAAAATGCATAAAAAAATTACTGAATACCAATCTCTTTTTTAGCTTCATACCGTTTTTTAATTTTGAGGATTCACCATTACATAACGAATTTTCAAATTCATTTAATTTTGTTATAAGATCGTTACTAGATTGTTTTTCTACTACATCCGAAAATAAAATTTGAGAAAACTTCATATTATAAACATTTTCAATGTAATGAATAGCGTCAACTCCTAATATCTTTTCCCAATATAATCTCAATTCTTTATTCTCTTTTTGTAGATTTCCATATTTACGCTCCTGCATATATAGATATTTAACATTTTCCATTGATATCCCTCTTTCACCATCAGTTTACAAGTAGTAACTGCATTATCTACTTTCAAAATGCTATGTTCTCAAAAGTTAATATCAAACACTTATAATATTATACTTTTAACACACTATATTGTTCTGGATTAATCGAACCCGGTTGCTATTTGATTAATAGCAGCAGAATTTAATATGTGTTCCGATGTTGCACTCTGCTGTCAGTGTACAAGCAATACCGCTGGACGCACGAGTTTCCCCGGCACCTGCTGAAAAACTGTTCAGATCCGATTCTGAAAGTTCCTTCATAACATTTCCTGATGGATGTTCAAAATTTTCTGTTCTGTTTAATGGATTTCTTAAATCTTTCATATTAAAATCTCCTTTCATAATAGATAATGCAGTTACCACTTCTAAACTGATGATAGGACTTTCTTTTTGCTTCCTTTTTCTCTTTTTCTCTGTTATGAAGCAATAATAGAATATAAATGTTAACACTCTCTTTATTTCATTCTATTATTACTCCATACCGCTACATCTCTTTAAAACAATCTTGGAATAACAACAAATCCGAATATCCCCACTATATAAAGTGTATTTATTGCCAAACCAAGCTTTACATAGATATTTCGCAATTGCTTCTTACAAAATAAAATTAGAGCATAAGCAAAACTAATCAAAATAAATATTCCATATCCAATCGCAATAGAAGTTGCATTAGACGCTGTTGGTCGCCAAACAAATAACATTGTAATTGGAATAAAAACTGTGATAAGTGAAATAACACTCAATACTTTATCCTTCATTGATATCTTCCTTCCTTTCTTACTCAACTGTTAGCTCACAACTACCCTTAAAATTTTCTGCTTGAATGATAATGTAATTACTTGCAGCAGACAACTCAATCACCTCAGAATATCGTTGAGATGTCTCGCAAAGAATTTTGGATTCATCATTTCCAGTTTGTAAAATCACTTTGGCAGTTCCACTACCAATATCTAAATCACAAGATATATGGATTTCATTTCCATCATCTCTATCTAATGAAGTTCCACCAAAAAGAATCTCTTTTCCGGTAAAATTATCATAATCGGCTTTATATGTTCCTACATAACTATCTTCACCAAACTCCCGATTACCTTGTAATTTTTTATTACCGGTAAGATTGTCATTACCAATTGATTCCAATACATGATTAAAATCATCTATAATTTCATCTTTTGAGCAAGCTGTCAAAGACAGCACACAACATAAAACTAAACTAAGCCAAATAGTTTTTCGCATGGTTGCCTCCTATCTTTTTTTCCGACGGCCCTCTTTCCTGTTTCCTTCTTTTTGAATTGTAGAATTAATTTTGCTTTCCTTTCTAGGAACATAAGCAATAACAATTGCCAGCACCAGCATAGCTATAATTACCACTATACCAATCAGACTATTTTGGGAAGCCGAATACGCCCCTGCAGTGTCAGAAACGAATCCCTCTCCCTCAAAATTAACAATACTTAATCCAGCAGAAAGTGGATAAAGATTACGAATCATTGGATTTTTAAAATAAATACTAATATACCCTAAAAGAAATGCAATAATAGCTCCTCCTTTAAAAGCATCACGCTTTCTTCCGCAATATGCAATTAGCGGCATTTCCCCAATACAGGTAAATAATGCCATAATGGTAATTTGTATAGTTCCGGTAAGTACTGTAGTGACTGTCATATTTTCTCGACAGGCAATAAGTCCAACAATAACCGTTATCAATGAATTAAATAGTCCAAAAAGCACAGACAAAACTCCTAAAGCAGCCAATTTACTTATAATCATTTTAGGGAACAAAACTGGAACTACTAATATATTTTTAAGAGTATCATCCGAATATTCCCGATTCATCATATAACCGCCAATCAATGCTAGGATCATTGGAAAAAAAATTGTCATATTATTCCAAATGGTACTATTCATTAAATCTGGAAATGTATAATTAAGAATACTTTTTGCATCATCAGTCATAATATTTTGACTAGTAATTGTAATAATCGGTGAGCAGGCTACGCCAATTATGCCTATTAAAATAATGCTATACCGTCTTAATTTTTGGAACTCTGTTATAATTGAATTTAGCATATCTACCCCTCCTCTCATATTTCACGATTCTTATAAATCTGAATAATTGCGAAAATTGATACTAATGCAATTACTAAAATAATACAAATGCAAACTGGTGTTTGAACAAAATATGGACGCATAGTATTATAAAATTCTGCGGCAGCTCCATTACCTTCATCGTAAAATTGATATATCCAACGATTAATAAGAGGAATTGGCAAAACCGTTCCGATATTTATCCCGACAGGTGTTAACATTCCTGTATCCGTCACATGAACAACGTAATTTACAATAGTGTAAAAAAGTGTGATTACAATAGAAATCAAATCACTTTTATTAAACCATACTACTAATGCTACACATGGTAGTGCAGCCGCTAATAACATAAGCCCTAACATAAAACTCAAAACAAACTTTTGTATCATATGGTCCATCGGTATCCCCAATAGTGCGGAGCAAATGGTACTGGCAAAAAATCCAACCAATGTATATGCTACTGAAATAATTGCCATTACACCAATTTTAGCTATTACGATTCTGCTTTTTTTTACAGGAATTGTAACTAGATTTTTAAGAGTATCATTATCCTGTTCTGTAAAAAATAGCGAGGTGGCAATCACTGTTAATATAGGAAGCAACAGAAGAAAGTCACCATAATCTACAATACCAGAGAACAAGTTATCATAACTAACCTGCGTAGGAATATTCCAATATAATGCTGTCATAACTATAGGAAATACTAATGCTGCCAATGTTGCTAGTACAAAAATTGACCGACGCTTAAATTTAAAAAATTCACACAAAACCAAATCAAGCAATTCCTTCACCCCCGGTCACATGCTTAAAGTAATCTTCTAAGCTATCTTCGCAAGTATGGGCCTCCGAAACTTCCAAACCGTTTTCAATAAAAGAACGGTTAATTGCCGATACCGATAAATCAGTATCATAAATACGTAAACTGTGATCGTTTTCTACTGCAAAATTCCGTGTGTTAAAATCCTTCTCTATAATTCTTGATGCCTGTGCTGCATCTGAAACAACAAAATGAATATATTTACTGTTTTTCTGCTCTAATTCAGCAATACTTTCCTCCTCCAGCAATACACCGTGATCTATAATGCCAATATCATCCGCCAATAGCGAAATTTCTGAAAGGATATGGCTAGAAATCAAAATTGTCTTTCCTCTTACATCACATAATTCCCTGATAAAGTCACGAACTTCTGCAATTCCAATCGGATCAAGACCATTAATAGGCTCATCTAAAATCAAAAGTTCCGGATCATGCATAATTGCCAAAGCAATTGCTAGTCTTTGTTTCATTCCAAGAGAATATTGTGAAAAAAGTTTTTTATCATTATAGGGTAATCCCACCACTTCAAGCGCTGATTTAATAGCATTTTTAGCTGGTATACCACGAAGGCGTGCAAAAATCTTGAGATTCTCAGTTCCTGTCAAGTTCGGATAAAATCCAGGAGATTCAATCAAGCAGCCAATGCGAGGCAATATTTTTTTTTCATTTCCTATCATCGATTTCCCAAAAATTTTTACTGTTCCAGAAGTAGGCTTTATCAAACCTAAAAGCATTTTCATGGTGGTAGTTTTTCCGGCTCCATTTCTCCCTAGTAAGCCATAAATACGTCCCCTTTTTACATGGATATTCAAATCGGAAACACTTTTTTGCACACCATATTGCTTTGTTAAATTCCGTGTTTCAATCACATATTCATTCATTTTTATATCTCCTTGCTTATTTTTATAATAAGTATAGCACTCCTATCTAACATTAACCTGATATAAACCTTGCATTAACCTTGCAATTTAAAAAGTCCCATGCAAAGCATGAGACTTTTTATCATATAAGAAAAAACTTTATAATAAATACTGTATATTCATTTAATTTACTTTCTACTGAAATAGTTCCTCCCATGCGTTCTATAATTTGCCGGGCAATAGCTAATCCCAAACCGCTTCCTTTTTCTGAACGTCCCTTATCGCATTTATAAAGTCGTTCAAATATATGTTGCAAATCATCCTTAGAGATACCTACTCCGTCATCTTGCACACGAATTTCTACATAATTTTCAATATTTCGCATAATAATTTGAATTTCATTTGCATGGCTATGTGCAAGGACATTTTGCACTAAATTATTAATAACTCGTGAATATCCATCCACATCAATATTAACCATAAGCCGTTTCGTTGGAATTTCTATGTCATAACCCAACGCTTTTTCTCGAAAAACAGGAATCCAATCTTTCAGAATACAGCGAGTCAATTCTGCTATTTCCGTAGCTTCTACAGAAAGAGAAAATTCATTAGAATTTAATCGAAACCAATCAAACAAAACATCTATGTACTCTTTTAAATCATATGCCCTTTGACGTGCTGTTTCAATATATTCCTCACGCTCTTGCCCCTCTACTAATCCGTTATGTGCCGCATCCAAATATCCAATCAATGTTGTAAGGGGAGTTCTAACATCGTGAGAAAGACTCGTCATAAGCTGCTTATTCGTCTCATCAGCAATTTGTAAATCATGTAATCTCTCTTCATATGTATATACAATATGATTAACTTGGTAAACTAATGGTGCTAACAACTCCTTCTCCTTTATAAGAGCTTTGCGATTAGTGCTATTTATTTCAACTTCAGACAATATTTCTGTCACTTCACTAATTTTCCCATATATACGAAAAATTTTAAGCAAACAAGCAAATAGACTGAATACTAAGCAAATGATTAAAACAACCAAAAACAGCTTTACCATTTACTTACACCTCCATATTAAATTGATATCCAATCCCTTTAATTGTTTGGATGAATGTAGGATTAGAAGGATCGGGTTCAATCTTCTTTCGCAACCGACTGATTACAGACATGATATTTGCATCATCATAAATATAAGGTTCTTTCCAAACAGCCTCATAAATTTGCTTCTTTGTTAATATTTTTCCTTGGTGCTTCGCACATAGCAACAGAACATCAAACTCTTTTGCTGTCAATATAAAAGTATCCTTTTGCGTTATCACCGAATGACGATCCAAATCAATAGTTAACCCTTCATATGTCAATTGCTTAATATCCTTTTCATTCTCATTAAACCTAGTATAACGTCTAATAAGGGCTACAACTCGTGCAATAAATTCTGTCATATTAAAAGGTTTCGTTAGATAGTCATCAGCTCCCAGCCTCAGTCCTTTTACTTTACTGCCACTATCATTTCTTGCAGTTAACATTAGGATAGGTATATTACTTATACCTCTTATCTTTTCTAATGTTTCAAATCCATTCATCCCAGGCATCATTACATCAAGCACAATTAGTTGATAATTCTCGTTTGCAATCATATCAACTCCGTCCTTCCCTGTATAACAACAGTCTGCTTCAATTTTTTCAGTTATAACAGCTTTTTTTAATAGCATACATAAATTTTTATCATCATCAATTATCAAAATCTTATACATAGTCAATCTCCAATCTACGGTTTCAGCTCCGTTCACGCGTTAATGATAATACAAATTTTAGCACAAACTAACCCCATTATAAACCCCAAAACATAAAAGCTACCTGCTTTCGTGTTTTGGCTATCGCCCCAAAGAGCGCCCCATCTCCAGTGAGAGCTTTTGGTGTCAAAGATGAATGCAATGCGGTGTTGATTGGTTATACATAATGTAAAAAATCTTCTAGCTGTTTATAGTATAGCCGGCAAACTTTAAGTACTTCAATTCAAACCAGACATCACCTTACTTATAGGACAGATCTGAAATATATTGACACCTAATCCTTATGTTACTTGCAATTTTCTTTATACCACTTTTTCATAGGTTTCCAAATAATATCTCCTTCATAGTGAGTTACATAATTTATTGAACAAGTCGAGAAAAATTCTTTAGTTTCTTCCGAAATATTTTCATAAACCTTACTTGAAATTACTATTCTTTTGCGATATCCTCGTCCTGCTCGATTTGCTAAATGGCACGCTGAATTCACAACATCTCCCATCCATATTACATCGTTAATGCCACTACCAGAATATCCTGCCTTAACCATCAGAGCCACGCCATCAGCTACTCCTATACCAACAGATATTTCCTCATAATTCTTTTTACTCAATTTATAATTCAGAATCTTGACCATACTGTTCAATTGAGCTGCCACTGACAATACATTATCTACATCAGACTTGTTTGGTGTTTCAAATACTCCCCAAACACAATCTCCATTTATATTTATTTCTTTACACATCTCCCACGAATTCATTATTGCTACACATTCAGAAAGAAAAGCTCGATACATTTTTGCTAATGTCGGTCTCTTATGTCCATCTGTTAATTTTGAAGAATCGACTATATCAATAAATAACGCTGTAACATCAACATAATATCCATTTTTGTATGTAAGTTTATCCCTTGTCGGAATGTCATTTCCATTATCTATATAATCATTATCGTTGGCATCTAGAATATCATCCATTCTCTCTGCACTTTTTTCTACATCATATGTATATGAAGTTGCTTTTTTCGATTCCATATTTGCTACTCCTTTATATTAATTGAAATGTCATACAGATAAACCATAATATAATCGTTGATACCAATAACTTGATACCTTTGTTATACCATTTTGCCTTTTTACTGCAAATTTTAGAATTTGCATGTATCTGCTCTTCCAAATCTTCCAGTAATTGTGCTTCTGTCAAATGATTCACTTTATCCTTATAATTCTGCAATCCCATCGCACCTATTGAACAAAAAAAGAATATGGATGGTGCATTGTTCTCATTTTTTACTCTAGCTATAATTGCCATCATAAAGCTGTAAACAGAACAGAAGCTTGTTAAATACAATATTCCAACCAATAATGCTGCAATAATTTCCCCACCATTCAATTCTGCTAGTTTGGGAACTTCACTTATTCTTTGAAATGCATTCGGAAGTCCTTCACTAAATATAACTCCTATAAGGACACCTACCAATGCTAATGCAAAAGATACTTTCGTATCTAAATTGTTTATCCATGTATTAACCATTTCCAAGCTCCTATATGCATCCTCTTTTTCAAATGCTGAACTTGTATTCTGCTGTTGCTGATTATTATTCTGTGCCATATTTTAAAACCCCCTTATTTTTTCAATTTATCAATCTTTTCTTTATAGTTTTTTTGACTACTATAATCAATCTTATTATTTTTCAAATTGTCTTCCATCGCATTTATAACTTTCCATCCATTAGTATGTTCACAAGCCCACTTAAAGGTTGCTTCATTAATATACACCCATATATTATTTTCTTTTGCCATGGCTACCATATATTCATAAGCTCTGTCATACTTTTTGAAATAAGAAAATATTTCGATGAATTCAAAAGCAGCAGCCATAGCAGATTCTTCACTATACCCTTTTAATGTTGCAAAAAATTTATAAAAGTCTTCTATTAAATCCCATCTCTCTTCCCCAATCTCTTCCATATAACTATAATTCATACAAAATGAACCATGTATTATATTCTTAACTGTATCAAAAGACATTTCTACAATACGATTGTAGTTTTTTCTTGCTTGATTTCTTTCTTCTATCGCTTTTTCTTTTTCTGCATTTTTAGTTTCATACTTCTGTTGATATTCCAGATTCTCCTTCTTTAGTTTCTCCTCTAATACCGCTAATTCTCTTTCTCTATGAATCAGCTTATTCTGTAATTCTTCAATTTTCTGAATACCATCTGCCAACTGATAAGATGTATCTTGCTGAACAGTATTATCTGATTCCACCTTTACTGGATTTCCCAATTCTTCTACATAATCCAAATAATAATTCTGTGCCACATAGCCTGAGAATAATTTTGTTCCTTTGTACTTAGCTGATTTTTTCCAAACATCCTCCTGCTTCAATTCATCTGATAATGTTTTATAAACTGAATCCGAAATGAAGATTTCACCACCTGAAGCCAAATCAGAATATTTGCTGGCATGGTTTGTTGCATTTCCTACCCAAACACAATCCATCTCATTTTCTTTTGTTTCGTCTGATTCAACTCCATACATTCCTACTTTTGTAACAAGGATCTTTCCATAATCAATTCCAATGCCACATTCAATGATTTTTCCATTAACATTGTTTTTCAAATATTTATTTAAGCTAAAATCTATAGATGTCTGAAAACTTCTTGCACAGTTTATTGCCTTATCAACTGCTTTACCTGTGACATTTCCATTTTCATCAACAGAATCAATAAAAACCCCCATAATTCTATCACCTAGAAATTGTCTTGTAACACCAGCATTTTTCCGAACACATTCTACTGCCATTCTCATAAAAGCTCTGTATATTTTCACCATGCTTTTTGCTTGGCTATTTTCTGTAAGATATGTAGATTTACGAATATCAATAAACAGAATTGCGCTCTGAATCACATATGTTTTATTGTTATCTTCCATATCTTCAATTGTCGGAGGCACATCAGTATCAATAGCAATCTGCTCAACTGGCTGCATTGTAATATTCTTCAATCTTTCATCTAGTTTTTCAAAATCAGCTTTATTTAGCATTAATATCCCTCCAGTTTTCTATATCTAGTATGTAACACATATTATAATGCAATATTTAGTGTTGGACAAGCATTTTCATATACCTATATAAATGAAAACAGCCTCAGATTTCACATTTGCAATAGATTCCAGTCATCGAACCCTGACGTTCATGCGGAAATGGGGCACCGTCTATTCTTCACGAAAATCTAATACATTTTCCGCTTTTAATCTCATATTGGTACCTCCAAATATAAATTCCTATTAGGCGTTTGCGAAACGCCAAAGCCCACATAAAATCGGGCTTTTTTCTTTGCTAAAATAGAACAACTCCTCACAGGTTTGTGGTAAAATTTAAGTGACCAAACAAAAATCAACCATATCCACCTGAAAGGAGTTGTACCTATATGATACCATACAATCAGCTTTCTTTGGCAGATATTTTTTCAGATTGCCAGAAAATTTATGAATCCGACAAACCTCAGTTTTTGTCTCTCTTACAACAGCACATTGACCTTGATGAAATGGTTCCCGTTTCCTTTCGGAAACATTTCTATGCATCAACGGGCAGAACCCGCAAATACCCTTTGAACGCTTTTTTATGGGCGCTTATCATTCAGCGTATTTTTTCAATCCCTACCGATTCCCTGCTCCTTGTTTTCCTTCAGTATTCCCGACATCTTCGTGAATTCTGTGGTTTTACCAAGGTCCCGGATGCTTCCAAAATCACCCGCTTCAAACAGGACTTTTTGAATGATCTGCAGCTCGTATTCCATCGTCTCGTTGATGTTACGGAACCTATCTGTCAGGCCATAAATCCTGCTAAGGCAGCTATGACCATCTTTGATTCTTCTGGCATAGAAGCCTGGGTTACTGAAAACAATCCCAAATATGCCAACCGTATCATCAAACAGCTCAAAGCTTATGCAAAAGCCATGCATTTTGATGGGAACTATGACCCTTACAAAGCTGCTTACAGCTCCATGCCTTCCCATGCCGCCGCAAATCCAGACATTAAACAGCTCTACATTGACGGGCATTTTTGTTATGCCTACAAATTCGGCATTGTCACAAATGGTTTGGGTATCGT